>ENA-OPMN01000103-OPMN01000103.1-human-gut-metagenome-genome-assembly--contig:-NODE-103-length-39410-cov-2.506543_pt1 | contig 39410 bp, 39 predicted proteins | sample MGYA00241524_ERZ501745 | MGnify/ENA primary metagenome ERZ501745 (study PRJEB25962, sample SAMEA2042567) | human gut metagenome | biome: human gut; feature: human-associated habitat; material: faeces...
GGAATATAAGAAAAATAAGAAATTAGAACATGACCCCAGAGTTACAAGAATTGGAAAAATATTGCGAAAAACGAGTTTAGATGAATTTCGGGCAATTTATTAATGCTGTATGTAACTCATAAATAAGATTTTTAAACTTTGAAACCCCAGTAAAATCAAGGGAAAATGAAAAATAGTAAATTTGAAGAAAATCAAAAAATATAAAAATTTAAAATTATAAAATCAAAAAAATTTGAAAGGTGTATGTAATCGATATGTTACTACATACAACATCAAAAATAGGAATTTGGAAAAATGCAACACAGTTAGCATTTATTTTTTTGCCTAAAATCAAGCCTTTGGCTCATATCTATGTTAGTAAACAAGCAAAGATGTATGTAAGTGATTTGATAAAAAAAGCTAGTAGTTAAGTAATTGCACAATAAAACAATAATATCGATAAAAAATATTATGTAGCCGAAACAATTTTGACATGATATAATAACTCTATCATATAAAATGATATACTTTAAAAAATATTAATTTAGGGAGTGATGAAATGGATTCTAAATTTGCTTTATTAAAATGCAAAGATATAATAACTATTTTAGATGGAGATATTGAATTGGAAAAAAGTAAAAAATCGGAATTGGATGAATATCAGATTCCAATACAAATGCCATATTTAAGCGGAGTGGAAATATGTCAAATTTCACAAAGATTTGGTTTACCACAAGAGTATCCAAAATTAAGTAGATGGCAATATTTTGAGAATTTAATGGATTATGCAATAAAAAAAAATAAAATGTCATTATTGCTAGAGTACTTATTTAGTAAAGAGAATTTCAGAGAGCGATTAGAGAGATGTAGAAGCAGAGAAGAAGTTGATGAAAAACACAAATATATTGTTGAAAATGCTATCAATCATATAAATAGAATCCTATATTTTGGAGGACATGAATTAATAAGAGCAAATAATAATTTTATAATAAAAGAGATTAATGAAAAAGTTGAAATATCGATACCAAAAATAAAAATTATAAATAGGGAATATATAAAGAATCTATCAGAAAGAGCATTACAAGATGTTGAGGCAGGGAATTTAGATAGTGCAATAACAAAGGCAAGAACAATATTAGAAGAAACATTTTGTTATGTAATAGAATCGAAACAAGAGACCCCAACTAGTAGTGGAAATATTCATACATTATACAAAGAGGTAAAAGAATTATATAATATGCATATAGATAAAGATATGGATAATAGAATAAAAAAAATGTTATCAGGATTGGAAAATATTGTCCAAGCCGTATCTGAAATGAGAAATAATGGCAGTGACTCACATGGATTAGGTAATAGAAGAATAAATATAGCACCATATCATGCGAGATTAGTTGTAAATTCTGCTACAATTATGGCAGACTTTATAATTTCAGTTGCTCAAGCTAACAAAGGAGTGAATAATCTATAGAGAGGAATATGGGGGGTAAAATGAAAAACAAAAAAATAAAATTAGATAACTACGAAATCAGAATTGTAATAAAAGCACTAAACGAATTGCGAAATGAATCAATAAAAAGTAAAGTTTCAACAGATTTAATAGATGAAATTCTAATGAAATATATTACAGCTTTAGAAAAATAAATACATAGTCAAAAAAAGCAAACAGAAATGTTTGCTTTTTTTTTTGCTCTAAAAGTACATAGCCCAATAAAAGGGCGAACTAAATGAAAGGAGGAAAGCAATGATAACTACAAATGAAGTACCAGCAATACCAAAGAAGGCCATAAATGAAATAACTTTTCTATTATACAATTACAACGATTTAGAACAAATAATAGAGCAAAACAAAGAAGATGTAATAGATTGTGTAAAAATAAGTGGCAAGGGATGGTTACGAAAAGAACACCAAAATCAAAATTCAGTAGAAAGCCAAGTAATAAGAATTCAAGACGATAAATCGATAAAACGACTTACATTATGGCAAGAAGTATTAAATTGCTTTATTGACGAATATCAAATGAATTATCCACAAAAGAATTATGACTTTATAAAACTAAAGTATTTTGCAAAACTAACAAAAGAAGAACTTACTAAAAAAACAAAATTGAATATTAAAAAGCAAAGAGCAATCAGTAATAATCTGATTGCTCTAATTTACTTTTATGCAAAAGATTATGATTTATTTTAGGAGGAGGTAGTAATGACAAATAATGAAGAGGAAGTAATAATTCCAATAGATCAAATTACTGATTTTCCAAATCACCCATACAAAGTAAAAAACGATGAAAAAATGCAATCAATGGTACAAAGCGTAAAAGAAATGGGAGTAATTTATCCAGTAATAGTAAGAAAAAAAGACAATGGAAAATATGAAATGATAAGTGGCCATAGAAGAAAAATGGCATCAGTATTAGCAGGTAAAAAAAAATAAAATGTATTGTAAAAAATTTAACTGATGATGAAGCAACAATACTTATGGTAGACAGCAACATTCAGATGGAGGAAATCTTACCAAGTGAAAAAGCATACTCATACAAAATGAAATTAGATGCCATTAAACATCAAGGAAGAAAAATAGAAGAAACTTCCGACCAACTTGGTGGGAAAAATAATGAATCAGCACAATTATTAGGAGAAGATCAAGGCGACAGTGGGACACAAGTACGAAGATATATACGATTAACAAAGTTAATTCCAGAAATACTTAAAAAAGTAGATGAAAAAAGAATTGCATTTAACCCAGCAGTGGAAATATCATATTTAACTCAAGAAGAACAAACGAAACTTTATGATGCAATGGAATGTAATGATGCAACTCCATCATTAGGACAAGCAATACATTTGAAGAAATTAAGTCAAGCAGGTATGTTAACACAGGAGGATATAGACAATACAATGTCACAAATAAAACCAAATCAAATACCGAAGATAAAATTTAATGATGAAAGAATAAGAAAAATATTGCCTAAAAGTTTAACTGAAGAAAAAATTGAAGATTATGTTGTTGAAGCAATAAGTTTTTATAACAAATATTTAAAACAAAGAAAAAGAGAGGCGAGATAAAGTGGGAGTAATAAATACAATTATAATATTAAGTTCAGTAGCACTAATTTTATGGGGAATAGTTTTATATTCTGCATGTAAAGTGTCTGGTGAAATAAGTGAGATAGAAAATGAGGGAGTACCAATTACCAAAAGTCCCCCTTACAATCATACACAATAACAGAACAAACATTTAAAGAGCTAGGATTAATAAAATCAGGAACAGAAGATATGGATATGAAATTGCTGAAGAAATAACATTTACTGTTACAGATAATAAAGAAAATCAAAAAATTGAAATGAAAGATGATTATATAAAAACAAACATAACTCTAAGAAAAGTAGATAGTGAAACAAAAAATCTAATAAAAAAAATTTCAAATTTGGTTTATATTCAGATGAGAACTGCAAAAATTTAATAAAAGAATACGAAAGTAAAAATAATGGGGTAGTGACTTTTGACAATCTTATATATGGAACATACTATGTAAAAGAAATAACTGCTCCAAATGGATATGTAAAAAAAGACGATATTGTGAAAATTGAAATAAACGATAAAGGAATTTTTATAAACGAAACAAAAATAGAAGATGAAAACGGATACTATTTTAACTTTGAAAATACAAAAGTAAATACTCCAAAAACAGGAGATACAAGAAGAACTGCATTATGTGGAATTTTATTTACAGTATCATTAATAGCATTTGTATTTATGAAAGTGAAAAACAGGAAGTATCGTGGAGAATAATCAATGACCCTAAAAAAACAATATGTTCCAGAGCAGTTATACTTGCTCTGGTTTTATATTTTAGCAATAGATTAACTTCTACTGCTTTTTTTGATTGGAGTGAAAATAATGACAAATATAACAACAATACAAATAATAAAAGCATTAAATAAATTGGGAAAAAGCGGAATTACAGATGATAAAGTTATAATGCAATTAACATATGAGAAAGTGTCAAAAGTAAATCTAACACCAATAGAAAAAATAATTATATTAGAATATAAAGAAGCTCTTAAAAATAAAACTGTTACAAATTTTTTATGAAGAGCAAATAGTAAAGGGGATGAAACAAATGGCATTCCAAACTAAAAGACCATCAATACAAATGAAGTTAAGTAAAAATACTTTTAATAAATTAGTAGAGCTGTTAAATTATAATGCATTAAATAATTCTCAAATAGGTGCAGAAGCAAATACATTAAAAGAAAAATTGTTAAAATATAGTATTCCAAAAGAAGAGGAAAATAGAAAAGAATGTGTAAAATTTGTTTTTTTTCCAAAAGAAGCATACGTATAACGAAGAAGCAAAGCAATTCTATGGCGTAACAATCACGCCATTGCCAGAAAAAATGTTAGGCTAATCATTCGAGAAAAAAGACCAAATTCAAAAAAGAAAGGTGCTAGCTTTTGCGACTGCAAAGCCAAGCACCTCCTTTTCATTTTATTTTCCATATCCAGTTGTTTTTATAATATCATTACTAATATTTTTTACAGTATCTGTAGGCTCATAATCTACTTCATTAAATAAGCTTTCATGTAATTTTGAAACGTTTTTTTGTAAATTAATTGGAACACCATACCAAACTTTTGTAATCATTTTTCCTTCTGTTTCATATGGCCATCCAAAGCTATCTTTAATATTAAATGAAATTGCTTTGGGAATCATTCCCATAATTTCGTTTTCACTAATATTTGTTGAAACGTGAGGTAAAATAGTATTTGCCAAGTTATTAAGCTCAGAAATATTCATTGTTTTTGCTTTTTTGAAGACAGCCATAAATACATCTCTCATACGTTCAGTACGTTTATAATCGCCACCATCTGTGTAACGAATTCTCGAATATGCTAAAGCCTGAACGCCGTCTAATTTATATGTCCCAGGGGTAGTAATGTTAGCTGATGATGTACCAAATTGTTTGTTTAAACTATTAATATAACCATTAATATATTTTACTTCTTGAGAATCTATAGGTATTTCTACACCACCAATACTATCAACAACAACACGAACTGTGTCAAAATTAATAGCAACAAATTCGGTAATATTTAAATCTAAGTTTTTATTTAAAGTATTTAGTGCAAGTTTAGGGCCACCATAAGAATATGCGTGAGTTACCTTATCTAGTCCGTGACCATCAATATTTAAATAGGTATCTCTATAAACAGATGCAATTTTTACGTCTTTAGTTTTTTCATTTAAGCTTAAAATCATAATGCAGTCACTTCTATTACCGGTGCCAAAAGTATCTGATCTTGCATCAATTCCAAGTAATGCTATATTTCTGTAAGTTGCTAGCGATTCATCAACACCGTGATTTATTGTAATTTCAGTGCTCTTTAAATCAACATAGTCTATTTTTCCTAATTTATTTTTTAAATAAATATAACTTGTACTAAATACAACAGTTACAAAAACTACAATTAGAATTAAAAGGGTTAATAAAATTTTTACAAAAATATTCATTTTCTTTTTAGGTTTTTGCTTTTTTATTTTTTTTCCATTATTTATTTTATCTTCGTGTTTTGGTTCATTTTCCTCAGGAGGAATGTTGTTTATATCTTCTAACATAATAATCACTTCTTTCTTATGAATTAATGTCTTGAGCGTTTATTTGTATTATTGTTTGGCATAGATGATTTATTAGATTTCTTTTTTTTATTTTCACCGTAATAATAATATCCATCTCTTTTACTAGGAACTTTGTTAATAACAATACCTGCCAAGTTTCCACCGACTTCTTCAATTTGTTCGTGAATGTGTTTTAAATTACTCATTTTAGTTTTTTCATGCTCTGTAACAATTATTGTTGTATCAACGATTCTACTAATTATAGCAGCATCTGTAACCAAAGTACAAGGGGTAGAATCAAAAATTACAATATCAAAATTTTCTTTAAATGTTTCAACAAGTTTGTTAACTTTATTTGAAATTAATAGCTCTGAGGAGTCAAATGTAAAATTACCACTTGGTAAAACGAATATATTGTTAATGCTTGTTTTATTTATATATTTGCTTGCTATTAATTTAAAATCTGTTGGATTATCATTACTTTTTATTAAATCAGATAATCCAGGTGTTTGTGGAATTTTAAATATAATATGTTGAGTACCTTTACGCATATCGCTATCTACAATTAAAACTTTGTAATCGGCTTTAGCAAAAGCTAATGCCAAATTTGAAGAAACCCAACTTTTTCCCTCCCCAGGTAATGTACTTGTTACAGAAATTACTTTTATATCTTTTGATCTATTTACAAATTGTAAATTAGTTCTTAAAACTTTAAAGCCTTCAACATAATCGCTTTTGGGATTCCAAGATAATCCAGTGTTTTTCGATTGCTTCCTGAAAGTTGCTAGTGTTCGTAAACCTAGTGAGCGTTCAATATCTTTATCATCTTTTAATGAATCATCAAAACAATTTATTATAAATATTATTGCTAATGCAATAACTAAGCCGATACAAGCACCAATTAATGCGTATTTTGTTGGGTTGATATTATATGGTGTAATAGCTTCTATTGCAGAATCTACAATATGAACATTTTCAACTTTATAAATTTGCTTAACTTTTTCGGTAAAAACTTCTACAATTTTATTTGCAATTAAAGGTGCTAAATTTTTTTGCTCTGTTGCAACAGAAAGTTGAATAAATTCAGTACTTTTTTTCGATTCTACAGTTATATTTTTTTGTAAATCTGCTATGTCCATTTGTATATTTAATTGATTTAAAGCCTCTGATATAACAGAATCACTTTTTATTAATTCACTATAATTTTCAACTAATTTAGAATTTAATGTAACATCTGATGCTGTGATACTAGAATCTGTAGCACTTCCAGTTTGAGCTAATAAAAATGTTACTGTCGATTTGTATTTGGGAGTTGTGTAATACTTGTTAAAAGTAAAACCTAAAATTGCACCAATAATAATGAATGAAATTATCAGTAACTTTTTCTTCCATATCAATTCAAATAAACTTTTTAAATCTAATTCTTCCATTAATGTAATCCTCCTTATGATTTCATTTGTTATATTTTTATAAACGAATTTTATCAATAAATTTTTATGTATGCAAGTATTTGTTCAAATTTTGTACAAATATAATATACTAGTATAGTATAACATTTTTTTTTTATATTATAGTTTCAAAAATTTTCCTGTCGAAAAAGCTTAAAAAAAAGCGGATTTTGATTGACAAACTAAAAAAATTATAGTTTAATATGAGGTGACAATATAAACGAAAAAATAATTTATTGGCAGAACAGCCATTATCCCAATAAAGCTACATAAGATAAAATGCATAAAGCAGTAAGGATGTAAAACTTTAAAAAAAGTGGGGGATTTTCTATGGAAAAAGTGATGGCACAAGTAGAAGAGCAGGATGGTAGACAGACTATATCTAAATCTGTAATAAAAAGTGAAATAAAATCAATGAAAAAAGTCTCTAAATTATATAGAGCTTTACAAATTGTGAAATATAACACAAAATTAGTAACATACAAATTTATAAAAAGAACAGTAGATATATGTGCAGGGTTAGTAGGAACTATGCTATTATTGCCCATAATGGCAGTTGTAAAAATAGCATATTTAAAACAAGGGGACCGTGCACCTATTTTGTTTAAGCAGAAGAAAATTGGAAAAGACGGGAAAGAGATTGAAATATATAAAATAAGAAGTATGGTCTGCAATGCAGAAGAAGTATTAAAAAAGTTGATGAAGGAAGATCCGAAGATTAGAGCGGAATATAAGAAAAATAAGAAATTAGAACATGATCCCAGAGTTACAAGAATTGGAAAATTTTTGCGTAAAACAAGTTTAGATGAGTTTCGGACAGTTTATCAATTTATTAAAGGGTGATATGTCACTTATAGGTCCACGCCCATATTTGCCAAGAGAAAAAGAAGATATGGGAGAATATTATGAAGATATAATAGCATGTAAACCAGCTCTGGGCGGAGTGTGGCAAGCTAGAGGAAGATCAAATGTGGGATTTGAAAATAGATGTAGATTAGATAGATTTTATAATAAACATAAGGGATTGTGGTTTGATTTTAAGATATTGATTTGGACTGTGGTATCAGTGTTTCAAAGTAAAGGAGCAAAGTAAATTTAATTTAAATTATAAATCTATTATTAATTAGCAATATATAATTGGAGGGAAAAAATTGAAAAAAAATAAAACAAATTTTGAAAATATGAAAATTGCAATAGTAGGTTCAAGTGGTGGTCACTTAACACATATGTATATGCTAAAAGATTTCTGGAGTAAACATGATAGATTTTGGGTTACATTTGATAAAACTGATGCAAACAGTTTATTGAAAGATGAGAAAAAGTATTGGTGTTATTATCCAACAAATAGAAATATAAAAAATTTAATAAAAAATACTTTTTTAGCATTTAAAGTATTAAGAAAAGAAAAACCAGATTTAATAATATCATCTGGAGCAGCTGTATCAATTCCATTTTTCTTATTAGGAAAATTAATGGGAAAAAAATTAGTTTATGTTGAAGTATTTGATAGAATTGACAAGCCAACAGTAAGTGGAAAATTTTGCTACAAATTAGCAGATAAATTTATAGTGCAATGGGAAGAACAACTAAAAGTATATCCAAAAGCAATTAATTTAGGCAGTATATTTTAGTGGAAAGGTGTGAAAAAAATGATTTTCGTTACAGTAGGAACTCATGAGCAAGGTTTCGAACGATTAATAAAAGAGATAGACAAATTAAAAGAAAATAGAATTATAGAAGATGAGGTTATAATTCAAAAAGGTTACACAAAATATGAACCAAAATATTGCGAAACATATGACTTGATTGATTATGATAAATTGCAAAGATATTTAGAAGAAGCAAGAATTGTTATAACTCACGGCGGACCAGCAAGCTTTATTGCACCATTGTCAATTGGAAAAACACCAATTGTTGTTCCTCGTCAAAAACAATTTGATGAACATGTAAATGACCATCAGGTTGATTTCGTAAAACAAGTAGTAGCTAGAAATAACAGTTTAATTCCTGTTTATGATATAAAAGATCTAAAAGAGAAGATTGTAAACTATGATAAAATCGTAGATGAAATGGGAGATAATTATATATCAAATAACAAAAAATTTGTAACTGATTTGGAAAAAGAAGTAAAAAGTTTATTTGTTAGATAGAAGGGGTTAATGATGAATAAAAAGAAAATTGGAATATTATCGATGCAACGTATAAAGAATTATGGTTCATTTTTACAAGCATATGGATTAAAAAAATTAATAGAAGAATTAGGATATGAAGTACAATATGTTGATTATCATGTTGAAGAGCCAGTAATTAAAGATAGTATTAATGGAAAAAATGATAAAATAAGTAAAGCGTTAAAAACATTTGAAGGGGATGCACCATTAGTTCAAAAGTTTCAGTATATAATTCACAAAAAGAATTTTGGAAAGAAATATTATCCTGTTTTGGGATTAACAGAAGAACCTAATTATAGCCCAAAACTTGATACATTAGTTATAGGTAGTGATGAAGTTTTTAATTGTATTCAATCAAATAAAAATGTTGGATATTCTTTAGAATTATTTGGAAAAGATAATAAAGCAAATAAATTAATTACATATGCAGCATCTTTTGGAAATACGACAGTGGAAAAACTTGAAAAATACAATAAAAAAGCGGAAATATCTGAATTGTTAAATAAATTTGATAAGATTTCAGCAAGAGATAGTAATACAGGAAAGATAGTTGAAAAAATTTCAAATCAAAGAGTTGTATACAATTTAGATCCTGTATTAGCTTATGATTATATGAATAAATGTGATGAAATACCAGATATAGATGTAAATGAAAAATATATAATTGTATATGCATATTCAAATAGAATTTCTACAGATGAATCAAAATATATTAAAAAATTTGCCAAGAAAAATAATCTTAAGGTTTACTCAATAGGTGGAGCACAAAAGTGTGCTGATAAATTTATTGATTGTTCTCCTTTTGAAGTATTAGGATATTTTAAAAAGGCTGAAATGGTAATTACAGATACTTTCCATGGAAGTATTTTTTCAATTATAGCAAAAAGAAATTTTGTTACATTAGTTAGAAGAAGTGTTGAAAATGCATATGGCAATGAGGAAAAATTAACAGATTTATTAGAACGATTAAAATTAACAGATAGAATTACTTATAATATTGAAGATATTAATTCAATTTTAGATAAAAAAATTAATTATGAAAAAGTTGAGAAAATTTTAAAAGAGCAGAGAGAAATAAGTAAAAAATATTTAGAGGAGAATTTGTAGTGAATAAACAAGTTTTTGAAAACAAAAAAGAGTGCTGTGGATGTGGAGCCTGTCAGGCCATTTGTCCTAAAAATGCAATTGAAATGGTAGAAGATGAGTATGGATTTATTTATCCAAGAATAGATGAAAATAAATGTATAAATTGTAATTTATGTAAGAAAACCTGTGCTTATATGAATCCAAGAAAAATGAATGAGGATAAAAGAGTCTATGTATCTGTTTCTAAAAATGATGAAACATTAAAAAAATCTGCTTCTGGTGGTGTTTTCTTTGAATTAGCTAATTCGATAATATTTGATGGTGGAGTAGTTTATGGGTGTAGTATGGAACTTGAAAATGATAAATTGATGCCAGAACACATTAGAGTAGATAATCAAGAAAATTTAAAAAAGTTACAAGGTTCGAAATATGTTCAAAGTGAATGTGGTAATATATATAAATTAGTGAAAAAGGATTTAATTGATGCAAGAAAAGTTCTATTTTCTGGAACGCCTTGTCAAATTGAGGGGTTAAAATCATTTTTGCAATATAAGGAATATGAAAATCTATTTTTGGTCGATATTATTTGTCATGGAGTTCCAAGTAGAAAAATGTTTCAGGATTATATAAAAGATTTTGAAACCAAAAATAACTGCAAAGTAATGGAATTCTATTTTAGAGCTAAAGATAAAGGTTGGGGGTTGTTCTTTAAGGTAGTATACGAAAAAGGTGGGAAAGTTAAAAAGATAATAAAACCAAGTTATGAAAGTTCTTTTTATCAATTATTTCTGGATTCATCAATTTATAGAGAAAACTGTTATAAATGTCCATATGCAACTGAAAATAGAAATAGTGATTTAACAATAGGAGATTTTTGGGGAATAGGTCAAGAACATCCTGAGGTTGATATAGATTCAAGGAGAGGAATTTCATGTATTATTGCTAATAGTAATAAAGGAAAAAAAATTATAGAAAAATACAGTGTATCTTTATATAATATTAATTCGAATTTTGAAAAGGTAGCTAGACATAACCATCAGTTAAATAAGCCAAGTAAATTACCAAAAGAACGAAAAGTACTAATGAATATGTATAAAGAAAAGGGATACAGTAAAGTTGATAGATTATATTGTAAAACAAGATTGATAAAGAATTTTATGAAGCAAATTAGAGATATAATAAAAAGGAGATGCAATGGATAAGAAAATTAAAATTGCAATGATAACATCTAACTTGGAATTAAACGGAATAAGTTCTGTTATTATGAATTATTGCAAAAATATCGATAAAAAAAAATTTGAAATAGTAATTTTAGCTGGTAGTGAAGTAAATGAGAAAATAAAAGAAGAGTGCAAAGATTTAGAGATTGAGATAAGAGAATTATACTCAAAAAGAAAAAGCAAATTAAAATACTACATAAGTATGTTTAATGCTATAAATAAAAAAGAATTTGATATATTTCATGTACATGGTAATAGTGCAATTATGACGATTGATTTGATGATAGCATATTTTAGAGGAATAAAAGTTAGAATAGCACATTCACATAATACGGTTTGTAGCAATCCAAAAATACATAGGTTACTTAAGCCTTTTTTTAGAAGGTTGTATACGCAGGCTTTTGCATGTGGTGAAGATGCAGGAAATTGGATTTTCGGGGAAAAGAATTTTTGTGTTATAAATAATGGAATTCAATTAGAAAAGTTTACTTATCAAGAAAAAAATAGAAAAAAAATTAGAGAAAAATTAAATATTAAAAATGATGAATTTTTAATTGGTCATATTGGGAGAATAAATAACCAAAAAAATCAACTTTTTTTGTTAGATGTTTTTGAAAAATTATGCCAACGAAATGATAAAGAAAAATTAAAATTAATCTTTGTCGGAATAGGGCCACTTTTTGAAGAATTAAAAGAAAAAATAAAAAAATCAAAGTATAAAGATAATATTATTTTATATGGTGAAACGACTGAAACAGAAAGCTTTTATATGGCGATTGATATTTTTGCATTCCCTTCAAGATATGAGGGCTTACCAGTTACTTTAATTGAGGCACAAGCATCAGGTTTAAAATGTCTTATTTCAGATAAAATAACTAATGAAATTATTTTAACGAATCTAATTACTAAACTTTCAATTGATGATGAAGAAATATGGATTAATGAGCTAGAAAAATATATAAAATACGAAATTTCTGGTGATTCAAGAAGTATGAATGTTGAGAGTTTTTATAAATTTGATATTAAAAAAAATGTAAGATGCCTAGAAAATTATTACAAAAAATTTATAAAGGAAGTGTAAACATGCCTACATATGAGGGATTAAGATTAAAAATATTAAAAATTAGGAGAAAAAGTTTTGCAAATTATAGAAAAAAAAAATTAGTTAATAAGAATTTTACAATAATATCAAATAATTGCTGGGGTGGAATGATTTATGAGAGTTATAATCTTCAAAAGCAAAGCCCAACTGTAGGCTTATATTTCATGCCAAATGACTATATAAAATTTCTAAAAAATATTAGAGATTATATAAATTATGATTTGAAATTTATCTCAATTAACGAGTCTAAGTGGAAAGATATTATACTTAAAAATGATTCAAAAGCGGGTCAATATCCGATAGGAAAGTTAAATGATGTAGAAATTTTCTTTTTACATTATTCTTCAAAAGAGGAGGCCTTAGATAAGTGGAATAGAAGATGTAAGAGAATAAATTGGAAGAAAATTATATATAAGTTTAACGACCAAAATGGTTGTACTGAAGATGATGTCAGAGATTTTCTTAATTTAAAAAATAAAAATAAGCTTTTTTTTACAGTTAGGGATTGGAAAGTAAAAAAAGAAGATTATATAAAAATAAAACAATATAATAAAGTTAATCACATTATGGCTTCATATGAACCATTTGGTAAAAACAGATATATAGATTTGGAAAAATTTATTAATAATTTATAAAGTGGAGAGAAAAGGTGAAAAAAATTAGTTTTATTATTCCAGTAAAAAATGGTGAAAAATATATTAAAAGATGTTTAGATTCAATTTTAATACAAAAATATGATAATTACGAAATAGTAATAATAGATAATGAATCTACTGATAAAACCAAAAACATAATATTAAATGAGTATTGCTATGAAAATATTAAGTATTATTATTTAAATAAATCAGGGGTTGGGATAGCACGAAATTATGGAATCAAAAAAGCAGATGGAGATTATATCATTTTTATTGATGTTGACGATTACATAGAGCCAGATACTATTTCAAGTATTAAAACGTATATTGAAAAAGGGTATGATGTTATAAAGTTTAATTATTATTTAGTAAAAAATAAAAAAATCCCTAAAATTTTATTCAATGAGAATTTTATATTTAATAACGAAAATAAAGATGAATTATTTGAAATGATGTATTCTTCATTCAAATTTAATCAATTATGGGGACAAGCAATAAAGAAAGAATGCTTAGATGGAATTTATTTTGATGAGAATTTGAAAATGGCAGAAGATTATTTATTTAACTATATGATATATAAAAATTGCGAAAAAATCATCTGTCTTAAAGCAACTCTGTATAATTATGTATATAATTCAGAGGGAATAAATTACAATATTTCTGAAGGAAAGATACTAAAAAAAATAAATGATATAATGTTTGTAGATAATCTAATATATAATGAATCAAAGAATGCAAAGATAAAAAATAGAGTTATCGAAGAAGTATTTCCACATATTATAAATTATTTTGTATATTGTACCAAAGTTAAATATAGAAATAATTTAATTAAAAGTATTAGAGAAAATTCTTTCTTTTATGATGCAATGAAGGAATACAATAAAATAAATTTATATAGAATTTTAATAATTAGTATAAAGTATAATTTTTTTGAAATTATTATTAAAATTTTATGTTTAAAAAAAATATTCAAAAGGAGATAATTTATGAAAAAAATAAGTAAATATGAAATACTGCTGATTTATACAGTAATAAGAAAAATATTAGAATTGCATATAAAATTTAGTAATTCTTATTTTATAATCGAGTTAGCTACTTTTGGACTATTATTTGTAATGATTATTTCTGATATAAGAAAGTCTAAGCTAATGGTGAATAAAAACGACGCAATTTTATTTGCCATTATGCTGTTTGGTGAAGTAGCAGGATTTATGTATTCTTTTTTTTCAAGTAATATATTTAACATTTTCTTTTATAGGATTATTGAATTTATAGAATGTTTTTACTTATTATATATGTGTGCAAAAAAAGAAAAAAATTTTGAAGAATATAAATTTGAAAGAATATTAAAATTGATTATTGGAATCACATTTATAAGCAGCTTATATGCAATGCTATTTCAATTTAATGGAAACTTATTTAAAATGAGTTCAAATAATAATTTTAGAATGGATAATATATATCAATCTTTTTTAGGTCATCGTAATCAATTTGGAATTACATTGGTTGCTGGTATTTTTTCTTGTATGTATTTTATAATAAATGATAAACATAAAAGAAATATGTTACTTTTGTTAATTTTGTTCTCTACTAATCTAATTTTTACGTATTCTAGGGCATCATATGTTGCTTTATTATGTTTTGCTTTTTGGTATTTTGTGATGGGAAAGAAAAATTTAAAAATTAAACTAATTACATGTATTTCTATTTTTATAATTGGGGGAATCGGAATTGCACTGTATAATTCTAATTATAATATGAGATATTTCATTGATCAATATATGATTAGAAGTGATTCAGGAATGACTGGCAGAGAAGTACTTTGGAATGAAGCGGTAAGTTATTTGAATTTTCCAACTTATTTTTTTGGAAGAGGTTGGGGAATAAGTAGAATTTTATTACAAGATGACACTATAGGCCGAGGCGTTGGTTTTCATAATATGTATCTAACAGATTTAATAACTGGTGGAATAATTTTGATTTTATTCTTTTTTATATTGATTTTTAACGTATTGAAAAGTTTAAAATCTCAAAATATAGATCGTAAAATGATAAATTACTTTCAAGCGTGTATATTTGCCTTTCTTGTTTATAGTTTCTTTGAAGTAACGGATTTTTTTAAAATTGGTATACAGCAGATTTTTCAAACGTTTTTCTGTATAACATTACCAATATTATATATGAAGATGAAGGAGCGTAATGATGGAAAATAATAATCCAAAGCATGCATATTTGATAATTGCTCATAATGAAGAAAAAGTACTTCAATATTTAATAAAAAGTATTGATGATGTAAGAAATGATATATATATTAACATTGATAAGAAATCAAAGGAATTAAATGAGAAGGAATTGGCAAAATGTTTAAGATATTCTAATATTTACTTTCTACACGAAGATGTAAGATGGGGAGATCAATCACAAGTTCATTGTGAAATATTATTAATGAAAAAAGCAAATAAGAATAGTAAATATAGATATTATCATATTTTATCAGGCGTAGATTGTATAGTGAAATCTCAAGATTATATTCATAATTTTTTTTATAAAAATGACGGAAAAGAATTTATTCATTTTGATTCGATTGATGTAAAAAATAGTGAAGTATTAGATAGAGTTAAATATGTTCATTTGTTTAGTAAATTATTTAAAAATTCACCCAATAGATATGTTAACTATTTTTTTGTAAGATTAGATAAGTTATGTGTTGATTTTCAAAAATTTGTGGGATATGAAAAAAATATAAGATTTAATATATTACAGAAAGGATGTAATTGGTGTAGTATTACCAATGATTTGGTTGAATACATATTGAAAGAGGAAGAAAACATAAATGTTATGGTTAAAAGAAGTAAATGCGCTGATGAGTTATTTATCCAAACAATTGTAATTAATAGTAAATTTAAAAACAATCTATATGGAAAAAGTTTTAATAATGATTATCGTGATTGTCTAAGATATATAATTTGGGATGATAATGATTTAAAACATCCAAAGTTATTAGATATACATGATTATGATAGTATAATAAATTCAGATAGTATTTTTGCTAGAAAAGTTTCTAGTAAAAATAAATTGTGTTTTGAATTAGTAAAAAAAATATATAAATATATAGGAGGTAAAGAATAATGAAAGTAGGAATAATAACTTTTCATAATTCATATAATTGTGGTTCAATGCTAGAATCATATGCTATCTACAAATATATTGAAAGAAAAGGAATAAGTTGTGAAATTATAAATTATTCTAATGACGGACAAAAAGAATTATATAAAATTATGAAAAAGAACGATTCTTTAAAAAATGTAATTAGAAATTGTATTCTTTTTCCACATAAAAATAAATTAGAGTTCTCTAATGAAAAATATGAAAAATTTAAAAGGGATAATTTTAAATTATCAAAAGAATATAAGAAATGGTCTGAGATAGAGGATTATTACGATGTTGTTGTTGCTGGCAGTGATCAAATCTGGAATATTACAATAAAGGATTATGATGATGCGTATTTTTTGAACTGGGTAAAAAATGCAAAGAAAATTGCATATGCACCAAGTTTTGGCGCAAGAAAAATTTCTAATTATACAGAAAATGTAAAAAAATATATTGATTTTCTAAAATCGTTTGATGCATTGTCTGTCAGAGAAGAAAATGGTCAAAAATGGATTAAAGATATGATTGATATTGAAGTACCTGTATTGATTGATCCTACGTTATTGTTTAATTATGATGAATACGATAAGTTAATAGATACTGAATATGAGATTCCTGAAAAAGAATATATATTTTTTTATTGTCCACAATTTAATAGCGAAATATGTAAATTTGTAAAAAAAGTATCAAGAAAATATAATTTGCCTGTTATTGCCTGGAGTGCTAAAAGTTATTATTTAAAGGGGGTTAATAAATATAATTTTAAATTACCTAAATATGAATCTCCAGCTGTTTATTTAAAATTAATAAAAAATGCAAAATTGATATTTACAACATCTTTTCATGGCTCAATCTTTTCAACCATTTACAGAAAAAAATTTTATACTATAAAAAATGGAGAAATGTATGGTGATGATGATAGAGTAAAAACATTATTGAAAAGTTTAAAATTAGAAGATAGATTAATTTCATTTAACTTTGATGATAAATTTGATTATATGAAAGCTGTTGACTATTCGAAGTATAATAATAATATTGAAAATTTAAAAGATAAGGCTAATGCATATATAGAGAAATATATATGCAATTAATAGGAGGAAGAAGTGGAGTCATTAAAGAAAAATCTTATATATAATATTATATATCAAATTTTGATTATAATTTTACCATTAATTACAGCACCTTATATAGCTAGAGTTTTAGGAGCGGAAAAAGTAGGAATATATTCATATACATATTCAATAGCATACTATTTTTCTATCTTTTCAATGCTGGGTATAAGTAATCATGGAAATAGAATGATTGCATCAACAAAAAAAGATAAAAATAAAATGAGTATTATTTTTTGGAGTATATATGCAATTCAATTTGTGTTGTTTATGATTAGTATTACTGCATATATAATGTATCTGTTGTTTTTCGTAAAAAATAACAGATTGGTTTTTGCCATTCAAACGATTTACATTATATCAGGAATGTTTGATATAAGTTGGTTATTTTTTGGATTAGAAAAATTTAAAATTACTGTAACTAGAAATATTATTATCAAAATTTTTACAGTATTGGCAATATTTTTATTTGTAAAAAATGAAAATGACCTGACAAAATATACATTGATTATGGTACTAGGAACGCTTTTTAGTCAGATTTACTTATGGAGATACGTAAAAAAAGAGGTATATTCAATAAAAATAGATAAAGATGTAATAATACAAAATATTAAACCTATTTTAATTTTGTTCATTCCCGTCTTATCTTTTAGTATTTATAAGGTAATGGATAAAATAATGCTAGGAAATATGTCTAATTATACACAAGTAGGATATTATAATAATGCTGAAAAAATAATTAATATACCTATGGGAATTATAACAGCACTTGGAGCAGTTATGTTACCAAGAATGTCAAGTCTAATTGCAGAAGGAGAAAATAGAAAATCTGAGAATTATATAATTATGTCTATAAAATTGGTGACTATACTTGCGTCAGCAATATCATTTGGATTAATGGGAATAAGTAGTATATTTACACCAATTTTTTTCGGAAATGGTTTTTCGGGTTGTACTCCGATAATTATTTTATTATCCGTTACGGTTTTCTTTATATCTTGGGCAAATGTTGTTAGAACTCAATTTTTAATACCAAATCATTATGATAAAGTTTATATTTATTCGACAATTTTGGGAGCTATAATTAATTTAATTTTAAACTTAATTTTTATTCCAAAATATCAAGCAGTAGGTGCTGCAATTGGAACTATTGCAGCTGAGTTCACATTAATGTTTGTGCAAGTTTTTTCAATAAGAAAAAGAGTAAATATATTTGAAATAATTTTTCAATATTCACTATTTATTATTTGGGGAATAGTAATGATGTTTGTAGTTCAAGGAATTGGAAAAATTATGGGAGAGAGCATTAAAACTTTGATTGTTCAAATTTTAAGTGGTTCCATTATATACTGCTTAGGAGCTTTAATTTTACTTAAATTTAAAAATGATGAACTATTCAAAAATGTTAGTGATATAATTTATAAGGTGCTAAGAATAAAAATATGATGTTAAAGTAAAATTTATGGATTCAACAGAAGCTGAGGCTGTTAAATTATTCGCAAATACATACTTAGCTCTAAGAGTGGCATATTTCAACGAATTAGATACATATGCTGAAATTAAAGGTCTAAATACTAAAGACATAATTGAAGGAGTATGCCTAGATCCACGAATTGGAAGTCATTACAATAATCCTTCATTTGGTTATGGCGGATATTGTTTACCAAAAGACACTAAACAATTATTAGCAAATTATGACAATGTACCACAAAATTTAATAAGAGCTATAGTTAGATCAAATAGAACAAGAAAAAAGCACATAACAGAAATGATAATGCGTAAAAATCCAGAAACAGTTGGAGTATACAGACTAACAATGAAAAGTGGTTCAGATAACTTCAGAGCAAGTGCAATTAAAGAAATAATAGACAGATTAAAATTAGAAGGTGTTGATGTTATAATATACGAACCAACATTAAAAGCAGAGCAATTTAATGATTGCAAAGTTATAAATAACTTTGAAGAATTTTCTAAAAAATCAGATGTAATTTTAGCTAACAGAGTTGAAGAAGAGCTAAAGGTTGTGAAGAATAAAGTTTATACAAGGGATTTGTATAGTAGAGATTAATTAAATAAAAAAATGTTATTTTTTGTCGAAATTTGTAATAAAATAATTATTGCAAATTTCGATTTTTTTTGGTTTAATATACAAAAACAATGTTTAAAATATACAGTTTATTATATAAAAAGGAAGAGAATATATGAAAAAAATATCGGATGTTATAAATAAAACGATTTTTATTAATGCATTTAAAATCTGTAAATCATACTCTGAAAAAGATAACCATACTGATATAAATTTATTATTACTAAAAGATGCATTTAAACATACAAGTGTGAGGCAAATTGAAAGCTATTATGATAAATATATAGATACAGAATTATTTTACGGAATACCATATTTGTATTCAACAGATATTGTTTCTATTCCTAAAAATGTTAACGGTCTAAGAGAATACAGATTTTTTGCAATGATGTCTATGGTATTATATAATGCAATTGGCTTATTATTTGTTGATGTATGCAATGAATTTGTATCTATGGTTAAGTTTGAAAAATGTAATATATTCCATTTTTCACCAACAAAATTTTCTGTAAACAATAGTGGTGAGTGGATATCACATAATGAATATTCTGTACAATATAGAAATTATTGCAATAAATTAAAAGAAAAATTAGAAGTAAATGATGTTGTATTGAAAATAGATATAAGTAATTATTTTAATACAATGAGTCATGCTAAATTAGTTGAAATGTTATGTACTTTAGGATTGGAATCAAAGCTTGCAATATATAATATTGATGAAAACGCTAAAGAAAGTTTATTATTTTATTTTGAGTCATTAATGAATAAAAAAGAGGGAATACCACAAGGAAAGATAAATTGTGTTTCAGATTTTTTTGGGTTACTATATCTTTTAAAGTTAGATTTTAAAATTAAAGAGATATGTGAGCAAATTAATTTGGAATTCAAGTCAATGTTAAGATATGTAGATGATACAGTTATCATTTTAAAAAATAAGAATGGTCTAATAAATAGAGATGTTTTTAAAGAATTATCAAAATTAGAGCAGGCATTATCAGTATTTTTTTATAATGAATTGGGATTAAGGATTAACGAGAAAAAAACAGAATATAAAATATTAAAAAATGAAGAAGATTTAAATATCTTTATGTCAAACAATATAAAAAAAGTTTCTAATAAAGACGAAGAAATAAGCTCAAATTTAATAGATAACAAAGTAAAGGATTTTCTTGAAGTATTGAAAAAATATAGATTTAATAATAATACATCTTTTCAGTTTAATATATCTAGTGATGAAAAAGAAAAGTTAAAGATTATATTTGAAAATAAGTGTAAAAATTATATGAATAAAAGTGATATAAAAATACAAATAACAAATATTATAGCTGGTAACGATATAGAATTAACAGTTGGAGAAATGTATATTTTAATTGCACTATTTTGTATTAAAGATAAAAATAAAAATTTTATATATTTAAAATATTTAATTAATTCAATAAAAGATAATTTTAATCCAAAAGATAAGAGAATAATACACATTATGTTGATATTGTTAAGCCAATTAGATCAAAAAAGTATTAGCAAACAAATTGATAGTTTAATTGAGAAATACAAAAAAGATTTAGAAAAAGATAATTATGGAAAGTATATTCTTATACTTCGTAATATATACATAACAGATGAGAATGTTAATATTATTGAAGACGAAAGTATTTTTAATCAGTTGTGTTATGAATATAATATAACAAATAATAATAGAAAAGGTGTGAGGTTATTAGCCAAAAATAGAACTGCGTATCACAAATTTATAAGCGAACTTTCAAGGCATGATTTAAATGAAGCAATTATTAATCAAATTAAATATTTTGTTTATTATTATAAAAAAGAAAACTGGGATTCATCATTTAATCATTTTCAAAATATTTTTCATGAAATATGTAAGGAAAAATATAAACTAGAAGATAAATGCGATGTTAATACAATTATAACCAGATTATATAACGATGGATTAATTGAGGTAAAGGATGAAGTTTTGATACGAAAGTTTTATGATAGGAGAAATTTTAATCCTGTGTCACATCCTAGCAAAAATGGTAAAGCTTCTGTAAAAATTTCAAGGGAGGTTTTAAATGATTTTAAAGATGATATTTTGAATTTAATGTTAACTTTTATACAATATAAAAATGAAAAAAAGTAGTGATGAATGTGATTTAAGTTTTAATCAAAAGAAAAATAAAAGGTAATTTACATTATATAGAATATAAAGATAATGAAAAAATGAAGAAGGTAAGATATGGATAATAATAACGAGATACAAGAAAAATGGAGAAGATATATTAATAACAATTTTCAAAATGAAAATAGAGAAAGAAAAATATTATCAACAGCTAGAATTGAAGAAAAAAACAATCAAAGTTTTAATATATATATCAATGAAAATTTAGATTTTCTAAGTAAAATATACATAAATAATGAAGAAATTCAAAATAATATAAAGAAAAAAATTTCGGATAATTTAAACCATAATATAGATATCAATTTTTGGGGATGTAGTTATTATAACTATGTTGAAAATCTAACATTACAACAAGCTCTTGAAAAAGTTAAATCAGTACTACAAAATGAGGGAAAAAGTGAAAATGGGAAAAGACCTACAATAATTAATGAAACATCAATGAATTTATTAATTAGATACAAACCTAAGAAGAAAGAAGAGCTTGCTAATATTACTGGTATAGGTAAGAAATTTATAGATAATTATGGGATTTTTTTTATAGAAGTAATAAAATATTATGATAACCCAATAAACATAAATAATAGCAAATTGAGTGAAGATGAAATTGAAATTTTAAATAAACTTGAAAACAGATTAATAAATGTAAATAGAAGAAATAAGCTATTATATAATGGAAAACTTAATAAGGATTTTTCATTTGATTTATATTGTTTAAAGGAAGAAATAAATTCAGAAAATTCAAGGGAAAGTGTAACCACAGATATTACAAAAGAAATAGAAGATATTCTATTAAATCAAAGTGATAAAGTTATTAATCTAATTAATATTTTTGAAAATGTAAATTCAAAAGAAAGAATAATAAATAATATAAAAAAGATAATTAGAAATGCAAAGAAAAATGAAATAGAAACGGGAAACAAAGAGCTGTATATTGCATATCCATTTGTTCAAGGTAAAGCGACTGGTTACGATTTCGACTTTAAAGCTCCACTTGTTCTTTTTCCTATTGAAATTGTGAATGATGGTAAATCAATATATATTGAGAATGACAAAGCAAGAGATATTTTATATAATACGACATTAATATTAGCAAATAATAAATTAAATGGTGAAAATAAAGTATTGCCAGATAATGTAATTGAAAATTTAAAAAAAGAAAATTTTTATAAAAATTTAAAAACATTTTATTTAGATAATAATATTAATTTAAAGGATGAGTCAAATGAAATTGAAAAATATTATGAAAATAATGTTGATGATTTTCCTAAATATTTAAATGGTGAATTTGAAATAAAGAAGTATATGGTAATTGGATTGTATTCGGTATATATTACATCAATGTATCAAGACTTTCATACTATAGTAGAAAACAAAGAAATAACTGATTTAATAAAAGCATTGTTGTGGGGCTTTGAAAATGAGGGAGATGCTGATGAACACATTAATCCAGCAAGCGTAGAGGAAAAAGAAATAGAAACAGAAAAAAATATAGAACGAAATATCAGTTATATTAACAATTTAGATTATTCTCAGGAAAAAGCTTTATATGAGGTGAAAAATAATAAAGGAATTGTAATTCAAGGCCCTCCAGGGACTGGAAAATCACAAACTATTACAAGTATTATTGCACAGGCAGTCTTAGAAAATAAAAAGGTTTTGATGGTATCTGAAAAGAAGACTGCATTAGATGTTATATATTCAAGATTAGGTGAAATATCAGATTATGCATTGTTAGTTGATGATATAGAGAATAAAGAGTTATTTTATGAAAAAATAAATCAAATAATAAATAAAATTTCTAAAGTGGAACATTATGAAGATGTGAGCGATTATAGATTAAAAATACAAGCTAATATAAAAAATGTGAATAGTAATTTAGAAAATTTAAGAAATATTTATAGTACTATTTATGAAAAAAATGATTTTGGAATATCAGTTTATAATTTATATAAAAAATGCAAAAAAATAAATTTCCTAGAGAATTCAGAGAAGAATGAGAGGGATAAGTATAATTTTTTATTTGAAATATCTGAATTTAATCAAAAAATAATGTTAAATAAATATGAAAAAATTCAAAATTTATATGATTTGTTCTCAAATAAATCTAGGCAAAAAGATTATGAAAATTATGCTCTAATTAAGAAAGATAAAAAGCATTTATATTTAATAAGGGAAAACCTAAGTGTAGAAGAATTATATGAATTTAAAAAAATATTATCTAATTATGAGCAAAATGAACAAGAAATTGAAAAATCTACAAATTGGATAAAAAATAAATTTAAATTGAAACCTATTTCAGGAAAATATCTAAACGAAATAGGAGAAAAATTTTATAAAGATTATGAATTATTTTCAAAGTTTAGAAAAAATTATTTTGATGTATTAAAAGACATCAAGTTGTTTTTAGATGAGTATGATAATAATATTGCAATAAAAACAATAGGAGATAGTTTGGATGAAATAGAGCAAATTTATTTAAAATATTTAATTGCGTTTGGAGAAAAATTCAATTTAAATTTTGACGATGCAAATGAATTTATTTGGGGATACTGGAATGGAATTCCCCGATACATATGAGACTGTTGAAAAAATAAAACAAATTTCCGGAATAAATTTTGACGATGCAAATGAATTTATTTATAATTATATATTGTATAGAAAAATAGAGGATTTTGAAAATAAAAATATCATGGTAATTAGAAATATAAATGACTTTGATATTATTCGTGATGAGATAGAGAAAAATATAACTGAAAAGAGAAAATTAACCAAAAAATTAGTTTGTAATAATTTGCTAGCTAAAAGTTGTAATTTGAATAGAAACAAACAATTAAATAAATTACGAGAAATTTGTGATAAAAAAAGAAAACTGTCTGTGCGTAAATTCATGTCAAAATTTAAGTTCGAAATTATGGATTCGATACAAATATTTTTAATGACACCAGAAGCAGTTTCTGATATGTTTGAGTTAAAGAATGGAATATTTGATTATGTAATCTTCGATGAAGCGTCTCAGTTATATTTGGAAAAATCCATTCCAGCAATTTATAGAGCAAAAAAAGTAATAGTAGCAGGAGATAAACAACAATTAAAACCATCAAGTTTAGGAATTGGAAGAATTGTTGATGAAATTGAAGAAGATGACCTGGATTCATCTGTATTAAGGTATGAAAGTTTGTTAGATGCTGCAGAGTTCAAATATCAAAGAACTATGTTAAATTACCATTATAGGTCAGCTAAAGAAGAGCTAATTGCATTTTCTAATCATGCTTTTTACAATGGAAAATTACTTGTTGTTTCTAATGCTAAAGTAGACAATGAGCCAGCTATACAAAGAATTTTCGTGAATGATGCACAATATATAGATAAACATAATCTTAAAGAGGCAAATGCTGTTGTTGATAAATTGAAAGAAATTTTAAAAAATAGAAAAAATGAAGAAACAATAGGAATTATTACTTTTAATTCGTCACAAAGAGATTTAATTGAAGATTGTATTGAAAAAGAGCAAGAACAAGATTCGACATTTTCAGTAGCAATTGAAAATGAAAAAAAAAGAGTGAAAGATGGTGAAAATATAGGTCTGTTTGTTAAGAATATTGAAAATGTTCAAGGTGATGAAAGAGATATAATAATTTTTTGTATTGGATATGGAAAAAATCAAGAGGGAAAAATTTCAATAAATTTTGGTTGGTTAAATCATGATGGGGGAGAAAATAGATTAAATGTTGCCATTTCAAGAGCCAAAAATAAAATATATGTAATTACTTCAATTGAACCAGAAGAACTAGTTGTAGATGGAACAAAAAATAGGGGACCAAAACTATTTAAGGAGTACTTGAGATATGTAAAGGCAATTAGTAATCGTGATAATGAATTGGCAGAATCAATCTTATTGAGTTTACATGACAAAAAAGAAAACGATGAAGGTTTTAATACTTTTGATAGTCCGTTTGAGGAAGAAGTTTATAATTCATTAATTTCAAGAGGATATAAGGTTGTCACTCAATATGGAGTTGGTGGATATAAAATTGATATGGTTGTTAAATCAAAGGATGGTAAAGAGAATGTTCTTGGAATTGAATGTGATGGAAGATTATACCATAGCTCTAAATTTGCCAGAGAAAGAGACTATCATAGACAAAAGTATTTGGAATCAAGGGGATGGAAAATATACAGAATATGGAGTCCTAATTGGTGGAAAAATTCACACTTGGAGATTGAAAAGCTGATAAAGCGAATTGAATCGATTTGATTTTATATTGGTTTAATGATACTATTTTGTCAGTTTTTGTCGAACTTTTATATGCTTTTTTTCATAAAATATATATACACGGAATTCATCAAATGATATGATAAGAAAAATGATAAATTTATTAAAAATTAAGGGAGGTGTCATATGGAAGTTATAAATGCAGTAACAATATCGGAATTCTTTTTGTCAAAAAGATGCTTAACTCCAAAGAAAATTCAAAAACTAGTATATTATGCATATGCATGGTTTATTGCGTTAAATAATCAAAGCTCTAATAATATCGAAAATACAAGTAGTGGTTGGAATGAAGTACCACAAACAAAAGTGCCAAATCTAGAAAATGATGATTTAAAAAGTTTCTTAAATGATGTATGGAATAAATTTGAAAAATATTCAACTGATCAACTTGAATATATGACACATCAAGAATTACCTTGGATAAATGCACGTAATAATATTAGTAGTATAGAACCTTCAAATAATATTATTACAAAAAAGGATATCTTTACATATTATAATAGTTTAATAGATGCATAAAAAAATCAATTGCCAGTTCAAGATAATAACGGCAAAAAACACTTATAAGAGCCAATAAAGAATTAGTTAATAATTCAATAGAAGTAAAAAACGAAGTTAACAAAAATGATTATATAAAGATAATTATCGAATTAATGGAGAATAATACATACCAAAAATTTGAAGAGGTTTTAGACGATTTAAAAGATGTTCTTGCTATAAGCGATATATAATTATAAAAGATAATAGAAAAAGACCATGAAATTGGTCTTTTTCTATTAAAATATTGAAATGCAACAGATATTCAGGTAGAATGAATGATTAGAACAATAGATAATTTTTTACTAGTATATATCATACAATACAATCGTCCACTAAAGTGGACGCGAACTATTGTATACTTCTAAATAAATAAAATCATAAAGCAATTGTCGAAAAATGTCGAAAAAAGCCACACGATTTGTCTGGTAATTTTCGACTTCTTTTGATAATATATTCTCTATAAAGGGGGATGCATATGAAAAAAACATTATTAATAATTCAATGGATTGTAAGTTGCTTTATAATACTAATGGGACTAGCAAACATTATAAATTCACCACTCGGAGCAATTTTTTTAATAATATCAGGAGTAATAATACTGCCACCAATACTAAAAATAATCAAAGAAAAATTTAAAAAGAATGGCAACATAATAAGCATAACTATTTGTACAGTAGCTTTTATACTAGGTATAGCAATAACAGGAAGTTCATCAACAGCAAACAATACTAATGAAATAGCAATGCAAAATCAACAAAATACTGCAATAGCAAATGATACAATTAACAATATATCCAACAACAGTACACAAAATCAAATTACAAATGAAGCAGTAAATAGCGTCACAGAAAATAATACAGTAGTAGAAAATAATGTTAATACTCAAACAACAACAGATGAAACCCAAACAACACCAGAAGAGCAAACAACAAACAAAACAGTTGAAAATAACACCAATGCATCTAAAACAAAAAGCAATAAAACAACTACTGCATCATCAAATACTAAAAAGACAACTACACAAAAACAAGAAACTACAAGCAGTGATACTAATACACAAACCAAAACACAAACACAAACTACTACATCAAGTACAAGTGAAGGTGGATACATAGTAAATAAAAATTCACATGTGTTTCATAAACCCAATTGTCCATCTGTTAAAAGGATGAATGAAAGCAATAAAATTTATAGTAGTAAAAGTAGAGCTGAACTTATTAATGAGGGTTGCAAATCTTGTAATAATTGTAATTCATAAAAAATATTACGAAAAAAACAGTTGTTTAAACTAATACTAAAGCTGTCGATAAATTGTTAATTGATACTATTTTGTCAGTCTTTGTCGAACATTTATATGCTTTTTTTCATAAAATATATATACACAGAATTCATCAAATGATATAATAAGAAAAATGATAAACTTCCCAAATAGGTTTAACTTCAAAAAAAACAGTACAAAAAAATAATAAAAAAAGAAAGTTTTTGTAACTAAATACAAAAACTTTACTTTTGAATAAAAATGAAGTATAATTTTAATAGAAAAAAGGAGGTATTTTATGATAGCTAGAGATGAATACTTGAATATATTAAAGAGATTTAAAGATAAAGAGCTAATAAAAGTTATAACTGGAATAAGAAGATGTGGTAAGTCTACTTTGCTTGATATATTTCAAGAATACTTAAAAGAAAGCGGAGTAGAAGAAAATCAAATAATAAGTATTAATCTAGAAGATTTGGAGTATAATTTTATAACTGATTATATGGCCTTATATAAATATATAAATGGTAAATTAATGGATAAGAAAAAGTATTATATATTTATAGATGAAGTTCAAAAAGTAGATGAATTTCAAAAAGCAGTTGATAGTTTATATATAAAGAAAAATGTTGATTTGTATATAACTGGTTCAAATGCCAATCTTCTATCAAGTGAACTTTCAACACTTTTATCTGGTAGATATATAGAAGTTAAAATGTTACCATTATCTTTTAAAGAATATAAAGAAGCTTATAAAGATTTAAATAATGAAGATTTATATCAAAAATATATTTCAATAGGTTCACTTCCATACACTACGTCATTAGATACTGAAGACGATGTAAGCATGTATTTAAGTAGTGTTTATAATGACATAATAATAAAAGATGTTATGACAAGGAAGAAAATACAAGACGAAACTATGCTTAGAAATGTTGCTAATTTTGCTATGGATAATATTGGTAGTCTTGTATCTACAAATAATATAGCAAATACGATGAGAAGTGATGGCAAAGATATAAATGTAAGGACCGTTGAAAGATACTTAGATGGATTTATGGAAAGTTTCTTTTTATATAAAGCTTCAAGATATGATATAAAAGGTAAAGAATATTTAAAAACTCAAGGGAAATATTATGTTTCAGATTTAGGATTTAGATATTTTATGCTGGGAAGGAAAATAGGAGATTTTGGACATATATTAGAAAATGTCGTATATTTTGAACTTTTAAGAAGAGGCTATGAGGTATATATAGGGAAAATAGACGAATATGAAGTTGATTTTGTGGCTATAAATAAAGATGGAAAAATATATATTCAAGTTGCTGAAACTTTAAGAGGAATAGATGAGAATGATAAAAAAATATTAGATAGAGAATTACGATCATTAAAGAAAATAAATGATAATTATGAAAAAATAATATTAACTTCAGACAAAATACCTTTAGCAAATGAAGATGGAATAAAAATTAGAAATGTTTTAGAATGGCTACTTGATAAATAAATTTTTATAGCTGAACTTATTAATGAAGGTTGCAAATTTACCCAAACACAATTGTCCACTATAGTGAACAATTGCAGAAAATTAGGTTCCCAGTAATATCCATTTAATATAATTTGGATACCCGTTTTAATTTTCTAACAAAAGAGGGACGGTCCTGCCAAAACAAGCTTGGGAGTAAGAAATAAAGCGGGACGGTCCTAAAAATATAAAAGCAACAAAAGAACGAAAAAATAAAAAAACACAAATAAAATAAATTTTTTTATATTTTCGACAAAAAACGACAAACTTTTCAAAAACAATATGCTATACTAATACAAGATAATATCTTATACATATCAAGTTGTATAATACAACCAATTTTTCTTAATGAATTTGATTATTTAAAATCTCCAATTACAATAAATAAAAAAATTAAAAAGAAAGGTTTATATATAGGATTTATCGGAAATTTTTTTTAAGAATAAATAGCAAAAATAGAGCTGCAACAGCTCTATTTTTGTTTTTCCTAAAAATTTAAGCGATTTGAATCATTCAATTTTTGGGACGGTCCTGAAAAAGAAAAACTGAGAGCATCTAAATAATAAACACTAAATGTCGAAAAATGTCGAATGTTGTAATATGATTATCATTGCAATATTCGACATTTTTTGATTTAATCTAGTTGAAAAATGTATATTTAACCTATTGATTTTATATATATTTTGATATTTAATACAAAAAGAAAAGTTAACTACCAAGAAAGAAAAGGAGGCACAATATATGCAATATTACAATATAAAAGTAGCTGTATTATTAAAAAATGATACACAAACATTTGAAAACTACGAAAAAATATCTAAATTAATATCAGCTTCAATGCTAAAAGATCAAACATTAAAACAACTGCATGAAGAAAACAGATATAAAAATTATGTTTTTTGTAATTTATACCCAATAGAAAAAGATGGTATATATAAAGCTGGAAATATCTACACATTTCAAATACGAACAATTGACTTTAAACTAGGTCTAAAAATAAAACAAGTATTAAATAACTTTCAAAATGAAGAATTTAAAGTAATTGTAAGTGACCTAGAAAGCAGTACTCAAAGAAAAATTAATACTTTAGCTACTTTAACACCAGCTATAATAACATCAGACAAAGGTGATTATTTAATAAACAATGATATGCAATTAGTAAAAGAACGAATACTAGCAAATGCTCAAAAAAAGTATAACCAATTATACAACGAAAAAATAGATATGGATTTCATAAAATCAATAAAACAAACTAACAACAAACCAATAAAAATACCATACAAAAATATAAATATTCTAGGATATAAATTTGAAATAGAGGTAAAAGATGATCCAATTTCACAAAACCTGGCATATCTAATACTATCAGTAGGACTACTAGAAAAAAATGCAGAAGGTTTCGGTTTCTGTAAAGCTAAATAAAAAGCAAGGAGGTGTTTTATTAAATGACATATGACTTAATACAAACATTCAAACAAATATTTAAAGATGATAAAGTTGTTTTAGATTCATACAAAATGGATGCTGGATATTATTATTTAGCAAAAAAAGATGGAACTTTGCAACGATTGATTGTTAATAGGGATAATGATAGTGATGATTATGAGTTATATAAATATTTAAAAGTAAGAGATTTTTATAGCAAATATTTAAATTCAAATAAAGCAATTGACACAGGATATACAGAAGTAATTGGAAAAACAAAATATTCAATGCTTAAAAAAATATGCAGTAACAATATGTATACATTGTTTTTCAAGAATAAATTTGTAGAAGGCTTATGCAATGCCGACAATAGCAAAGATTCTGTTAATCTAGAAATATTTAAAAAGGGAATTAACAAATATTACGAATCTTTAGGAAAGTTAGGAAGCTCTAAGGAAGAAAAAATATTATTAAGTGAGTTTTATAATAAAGAAGAGCTAGAAAATGCTAAAAACAAAATGATAAATGCTTTTTCTTTAGTATATTCAGACTTCATGAAAGAAGATAACAAACCAAAAGAAACCTGGATAAAAATATTTTTAGAAGAAGGGTATGATGAATATATAAAATCTGCAAATATATATTTAACACTAAAATTATTTAATACAAATAACAACAATATTAAAGTCGATGATGAAATTTATGGTGTAAATAACTATAATTATGGACTAAATTCAAAGAAACCATATCTAGAATTAAAATCCACTCCATATAAAGTAAGCTCTTTAATATCAAAAGAAGATGTTAATATCCTAAATAATATGTATAAATGGTTATACAATAATGGTGTTAGCGAAACAGTACTAAAATTACCAAGAGAATGGGATTTCAAGGGTATTGCTACTGAAAAAAGTGATATATTAAATAAAGATTTATATTTGATAAAAGTAGCAGGAAACAATGGTGTAGCAAGAGTTGACGATTTTCAATACATAACCAATTTTACTACGAAAATTAGAGAGTTTGTTGTTAATGATACAATCCGCAAAGTAGGCAATGAATTTAAAACTGAAAATATATATGGTCTTGAGTTTTATACAAGCAATACTTGGATTGCTAATAATAGTAAATCTGAAAAAAATTATTTAAAAGATTCTTATTATGATTTTGAAAATAAGGTTTCAAAATCAATAGCAATATCTAATTGGAAAAAGGATTTTTTAAAGCAGAATGCAACAATATTTTTTGAATTATTTCAAAAAGAAGATGAAACAAATTTTGTTCATAATTTAAATAAATTTGGAGTTTATCTAATCGAAAATACTATTATTGAAGAATTAGAAAAAAATAAACAATACATATCTAGTCCATTTAATTCAATAAATACAATGAATTTATGGATTGCATATAAAAAGTACTTTTGTAAAGAAGGAGAGGTTGATGAAGAAATGAAAATTAACAATGTACAAGAGGAGTGTTTCAAAATTTTGCAAGATAATAAAACAATACAAACTGATGAACAGTATTACTTTTTAGCTGGACAAATAGCTTTTTACTTGTTAACTCAAAGCAAGGCTTCAAAATTAACACAAGATATGACAGCTCCATTTGTAAAAGCTGGAAATTTAAAAAAATTGAAAGATGAACTTAGATGTTTATACGAAAAATATAATTATGAGCTATATTTACAAGACGATAGATTTAACAACATATTTTCTCAATTATTATTACAAGAGCCAGATACAAGTGTTAAAGATAATAAAGATTTAATATTAGCAGGAATGCTTTCAAGCAATATGTTTTATACAAAAAAAGAAGATAAATAGAATGTGGAGGTAGATTAATATGAAAAATAGAGTTTATGGAGTAGTTGGAATTAAAAGCAAAATGGCCAATTGGAATGCAGATTTTACAGGAAGACCAAAAACAACATCTGATGGCACAATTTTTGGTAGTGATAAAGCTTTTAAATATCCAATTAAAAAAATGTGGGAAGCTGAAAATAAAAAAGTTTTATATGTAAAATCATACAAAAATGAAAAGGATAACATTCAAGCAAGAACTTTAGCAGAAAGATTTGAACAATTATTTGGAAAAAAAGTTAAAGATATTAAAGATAAAAAAGAGCTTATAAAAGATTTATTTTCTGCAATTGATGTTCAAAACTTTGGAGCAACTTTTGCTGAAGAAAAAAATAACATTAGTATAACAGGTGCAGTCCAAATTGGACAAGGATTTAACAAATATGAAGATTCTACTACAGAAACAATAGAAATATTATCACCATTTACAGATGCTAAAAAAGAAGATGCAAAAAACACATCTATTGGTAAAAAAATAGTATCAAACGAAGCACACTATTTTTACCCATTTTCTGTAAATCCAGAAAATTACAATATTTACACAAACGAAATTGATGGACTAGAAGGCTACACAAAAGAAGCATATGATGCATTTAAAGAAGGATGCTTAGTAGCTGCAACAGCATATAACACAAATAGCAAAGCTGGATGCGAAAATGAACTTGCTATATTTGTGGAATGTAAAGAATCTAGCAAATTATATTTAGCAAATTTAGATGAATATATAAATTTCAAAAAAGGTGAAGAAAAAGACATTATAGATTTATCTGAATTAATGCAAATTTTAAATAAAGATGAAGTAAAAAAAGAAATAGAAAAAGTAGAAATATACTATAATCCATATACTACAAAGTTAGAAGGAGATTTAGCAATAGCAGATGTAAAAGATTTATTTTAAAAAGGAGGATTTTATATGCTAGAAACAATAAAATTTGAGTTATCTTCTAGAATGGCAATTATAAAAAAGCCTGATAGTAACGAAATTTATTATACATATACTTTTCCTCATAAAATAATGATTTACGGTATTTTGGGAGCAATTATTGGCTTAAATGGATATAACTATTATTCATTAAAAAAATGTTTAAAAGAAGATGTCGAAGAGCTACCAGAATTTTATTCAAAACTTTGTAATTTAAAAATTGCTATTGTTCCATATATAGATAATAAAAACTTTAAAAAGAAAATTCAAAGTTTTAATAATTCAGTTGGATATGCCTCACAAGAGCAAGGTAATAATTTAATTGTAAAAGAGCAATGCTTGGAAAATCCAAAGTGGGATATTTATATAATGGATAATAATTCAGATGAATATAATAAAATAAAAGAATATTTATTAAATCGTAAATGTGAATATATTCCATACATTGGAAAAAACGACCATTTTGCTAATATTAAAAATGTAGAAGTTTTCAATATTGAAAGCATAAGTAATAGTGAAAAAATCGATAGTATTTTTGACAAAGATATATTAGCAGATTATATTGATGATTTTGATGAAATGTTTACAGCGGGTTTTACAGGAAAAAAGGACGAAAAATATGAATATATAGAAGTAAATCCAACTAAGCTAAATGAAAAAATAGGATATACAAATTTTAAACAATTTATTTTTACAAATAAATCTTTGAAAATAAAGGAAAATTCAGATTTATTTTCTGTAAATGGTAAAATAATTTATTATTTTTAGAGGTAGTGTGTATGAAAAGTAAATATATAGATGAAATTATAAATGATAATAAATATACATATTATGCACATAGAAAAGAGAGCAACTGCGAAAAAGAGCTGCTCTCTTCTCATTTAAAGTTAACATATATGTATTATAAAAAAATGGAAAAATATAAAAAATTAAATGATAAAGTTATAGGTATCATTAAAGATGCATTTGGTGTGGAAGAAGAAATTGCAAAAATAATATATGAGTATTTCGAATCTGCAATTTATTATCATGATGCTGGAAAAATTAATCCGTTATTTCAAAAAGATAAGATGCTAAATGATTTAGGGTTAACACCAAAATTCAAAGATAGTACACATGCAGCATTGTCAGCTCGTATTTATATAGATTGTATGCAAAAAAATATTAATGAAGAAAATATAGATGGAAAATTTAAAATTTTATTATATTATGCAGTATACTATTTCGGATATATTATATCTAGACACCATACAAATTTAGAAAGCATTACAGAACTTGCAGATGCAATTAAGGGAAAAAATATTCCTCAAATATTTGATGGCTCAGATGAATTATATAAAATCCATTTAAATACAAACAGTGTAAAAAAATTCTTTGATAGGTTTGAAATTAATTCAATAAGTTTATATATACTATGTAAAGTTTTATACTCGTGCTTGGTAAGCGCTGACTTTTATGCTACATATGAATATATGACTGGGAATATGGTTCCAATTGATACATATAAAAACGAGAATTTATTTGATAAATATGATAACTCCGATTTAATTAAGTCTATCAGAAAATACGAAAATAAAGAAAAGGATATTTCTGGTATCAATAAATTAAGAAGTGACATATTTTTAGAGGCAGAGCACAATTTATTAAAAAATATAAATAATGATATTTTTTATATAGAAGCTCCAACTGGTGCTGGAAAAACAAATATGGCAATCAATATTGCTAAAATTCTATATAAAAATAATACTGATATAAAATCAATACAATACATATTTCCATTTAATGCTATTATTGAGCAAACAGATAATACATTTGGCTCTTATTTTGATAAATTTAGCGATTATATGGTTATAAATTCAGTATCTTCTATGGTTAAGGATATAAACGAAAATTTAGATTATGAGCAATTTTATATAAAAAATGTATTTAAACATTTTCCTATTATTATAACATCACATGTTAATTTATTTAATACATTGTTTGGAACAGGCAAAGAGCCAAATTATGGCTTATATCACTTAATTGATAGTGTAATTGTTATAGATGAAATTCAAGCATACTCTAACAAAATATGGAGAGAAATGATTGAAATGTTTAGTAAGTATTCAAGCTTATTAAATATAAAATTTGTAATAATGTCAGCTACATTACCAAGATTAGATAAATTACTTAATAAAGATAACCAAAATAGCAAAGTTTTGAATAATAGTTTTGCGAAATTTTATGCCTTAATACAAAATACAAATAAATATTATCAAAATGAAATTTTTAAAAATAGAGTTATTTTAAATTTTGATTTATTAGGTAAAAAGATAACAAAGGAAGAGCTTATAAAATCTATTATTATGCATAAAGATAAAAAGATTTTAGTTGAGTGTATAAAAAAAGATACAGCAGATGAATTGTATAAATTATTATCTGATGAAGCGGATAATGTTCAAATTTTAACTGGAGATGATAACAAATATAGAAGAAATGAAATAATAAAAATGAGCAAGCAAGATGAACCAATTATTATTGTTGCAACTCAAACAATAGAAGCAGGTGTTGATATAGATATGGACATTGGTTTTAAAGACATATCATTTATTGATGGTGAAGAGCAGTTTATAGGAAGAATAAACAGATCTAGCAAAAAGAAAAATTGTATAGCATATTTTTATAATATGGATGATGCAAGGGGAGTTTACAAAAGTGATAATAGACTAGAATTTAGTTTGGAAAAAGAAGAGGTTAGACAATGGCTAAAAAATAAAGAATTTGATAAATTTTACAACGAAGTATTAACAAAAATATATGAAAAATCTGAAGAATACACTAATGAAAATATAGGAAACTTCTTTGAGAGTTGCAAATATATTAACTATAAAAAAGTCCAAGAAAAAATGGAATTAATAAGAAAAGATGATTCAATACAATTATTTCTTAATTACACAATTGATTATAATGGTTCGAAAATAAAAGGATGTGATGTATTTGAAGAGTATAAATCTATTTACTTAGATGATTCTTTGGGATATGCAGAAAAGAAAATAAAATTATCAAGTATAGCTGAAAAAATGAGTTTATTTATATATACAATTTATTCTAAAGATACAAACATTATAGAAGGCGAACAATTTGGAAATATGTATTATATAGAAAATGGTGAAGATTATATTGAAAACGGAAGATTTAATAGAGCAAAATATCTAAGAAATGGGGATGGTCTATTTTTATGAAAATAACAGGAACTATAATTAATTATTATTTTCATTGCAAACGCCAATGTTATTTATTTGCTAATAGAATAAATATGGAAGATAATTCCGAAGATGTAAGAATTGGTAGAGTATTACATGAAATAAGAGCAAAAGATGGCAAAAATACTGAAATTAAATATGACAATATGGTTTTAGATAAGATAACAGATAAGTATATTGAAGAATTTAAAAAAAGTGATGCTGATGTACAAGCTGCACGAATGCAATTATTATTTTATTTAAAAAATTTAGCTGATAAAGGTGTAAAAAAAGAGGGAAGATTGGTATGCAAAGAAAAAAATAAAAATGAAAAGGTAGAAAAAATAGTACTAGATGATATTACTGAAAAGGAGCTAAATCAATGCTTAAATGAAATTGAAGTATTAATAAATAGCACGAATGTACCTAATGTAGAAAATGACAAGAAGTGCAGTAAATGTGCATATTATGAATATTGTTATATATAAGGATGTGATGTAAATGAAATCAGAAAGTAAGTATATTTTTTCAAAAGGGGACTTTACCAGAAGTGATTTCAGTATAAAATTTAAAAATGAAAGTGGAAACTTTTATTTACCAATAGAAAAAGTAAAAGAGCTATATTGTTTTAATGATGTTACCATTTCTACTAAATTATTAGACATATTAGCAACTGCTGGAATAATAGTTCATTTTTTCAATTATTATGGAAATTATATTGGTACATTTTATCCTAAAGAGAATTTAATAAGTGGTAGATTGATCGTAAAACAAGTTGAAACATTTCAAAATTATAGAATCGAGATTGCAAAAGCTTTTGTTAAAGGAATTGCACAAAATATTAAATCTATATTATATCATTATTACAGACATGGTGTTAAAGAAATAAAGCCTGTTATAGATTTTTGTAATAAAGATGTTGAAAAACTATTAAGCAAGGCGAAAGATATCAAACAAGTTTTATCTGTTGAAGGAAAAATTTGGGCAGAATTTTACGATTCTTTTAAGTTTTTTCTACCAGAAGATTTTATAATAAATAAAAGAGTAAAAAGACCACCAGACAATCCAATGAATGCGTTGATATCATTTGGTAATACATTATTATATACAAAAACAATATCAGAAATTTATAATACTCATTTAGATCAATCAATATCATTTTTACATGAGCCAAGTGAAGCTAGATTTTCATTAAGTCTAGATTTATCAGAAGTATTTAAACCTGTAGTAGTTTATAAAACTATATTTGATTTGGTAAATAATAAGAAAATAAAAGTAGAAAAACACTTTAATGCTAAATTAAACTATTCATTATTGAATGATGAAGGAAAGAAAATTTTTATTTCTGCTTTTGAAGATAGGTTAAACCAAACTTTTGAACATCCTGTATTAAAAAGAAAAATTACATATAAACATGCTATAAGATTAGATGGATATAAATTGATAAAATTTATCACAGAAGGGAAAGAATTTATACCGTTCGATATAGAAAAAAAGGAGTAGAAGCGGAGAAACGGAGGAATTTTCAAATATGGCAAAGAATATTAATTATAATTATGTTTTTTTATTTTATGATGTAGGAGTAAAAAGAGTTAACAAGGTTTTTAAAAAATGTAAAAAATATTTAAATCACTGGCAAAAATCGGTATTCAGAGGACCTTTAACAAATTCAGAAATATTAGAGCTAGAAAATGAATTAAAAAAGATAATAAACAAAGAAGAAGATTTTATTTCAATAATTAAAATAATGGATTTCAAAAAAATAGGCGAAACAACATTAGGAACAGCAGATAAGAATACCGAAGACATATTTATATAAAAAAGAGTTTTCCAAGGAAATTACAGAAATGCTTGAAAAATCGAAGGTTTAAAAAATAGTAATTAGCTGGAAAAAATGTTGAAAAGATATTGATTGTTTGGGATTTATGGTGTATAAGTATAAAGAAGATGCCAGTAGTGGCGTTGGTTTAACTTTAACATGAGATGTATTTAAATCACGTATGTTAAAGGTACAGATGTAGGAAATAGTGTTTAACTTTAACATGAGATGTATTTAAATGAAAAACCGATAGACAAATAAGATTTTGAGGTAAGTTTAACTTTAACATGAGATGTATTTAAATAAAGAAAGTGGATTAGATGATGGATTTAGAGCAATAGTTTAACTTTAACATGAGATGTATTTAAATATAATTCTACACATAATTGTAAATTATTGCAAGGAGGTTTAACTTTAACATGAGATGTATTTAAATAGTGGTGATTCTTCAAGTACTTCAAGTTTTACCGAAGTTTAACTTTAACATGAGATGTATTTAAATTTTGTATTATAGCTTAAAACATTTGTATAATTTTTAGTTTAACTTTAACATGAGATGTATTTAAATAAGAATTATAGATAAAGAAGTTGCAAACATCTTGCAACGTTTAACTTTAACATGAGATATATTTAAATATAAAAGAGGATGGCTATACTATGCCAATTGTCTGTTTAACTTTAACATGAGATGTATTTAAATTAATCACCTATTTGGTTTGGTTTTATTCCAAATGCAGTTTAACTTTAGCATGAGATGTATTTAAATGATACAATTGTTAACCTGT
>ENA-OPMN01000109-OPMN01000109.1-human-gut-metagenome-genome-assembly--contig:-NODE-109-length-38745-cov-8.871491_pt1 | contig 38745 bp, 25 predicted proteins | sample MGYA00241524_ERZ501745 | MGnify/ENA primary metagenome ERZ501745 (study PRJEB25962, sample SAMEA2042567) | human gut metagenome | biome: human gut; feature: human-associated habitat; material: faeces...
GGGGTAAAAATACCATTTCGAGCAGAATTTACTTAGCATTTACGAACCGATACTTATTTATCCAACACACTTAAATTCTGATAGAACCAGACGTTCATCTGATTGGCTCCACGATGATTCCAAGCATAGTAAGGAATCAGAGTCAACACATCGTTCTTGACAGATACGCCATTGGCACCCTCTTCCAGAATCTGGGCATCAACCTTGATGGCCTTGACAGAGAAGGCTGGAGCGCCCTTGGTCTCTGTGTTCTCAATGCTGTAGTTATCTACCAGCGAGAAGGCAGGCTTCTTGGCCATAACGGCACGGAGCACTGGCTCGTTCTGATTATCCACAGCCTCAGCGCAATATACCAATGGTCCACGCTCTACGGCAACCTTACCCTTATCATCTGCTACCTTACCGTTAGCTACAACTGTACGGATAGGCATATCAAAATGGATGCGGATTACATCGCCCTTCTTGATGTTCTTGACAGGGAGATAACCCTTGTTGGCATCGAGGTCAGCCTCCACAGCCTTGCCGTTTACGGTTACTGTGTAAGCAGGCTTCTCTGCATCGCTATACTTGTAAAGGTCGCTAGGTACTACCTGGTTGCGAACCCATCCAGGAATACGGACTAGGAGGTTGGCATTCTTCACACCGCTCTTCTTCACAGCAATCTTGATGTCGCCGTTCCAAGGATACTCGGTAGTCTCCTCCAGAACCACATCCTTGCCATTCACCTTGATGGTAGATGTATTGCCGGCAAAGAGATTCACATAGATATTGTTGTCCTTCACGCCATAGAGATAACCTGGAACAGAAGGGATGAAGCGGCTCAGGTTACTTGGGCAGCAGGCACATCCGAACCAAGGCTGGCGGGTGGTGTTGCCATCGGCATTGAAGGCATACTTGCCATCGCTAGACAATGGGTTTGGATAGAAGAATCTGCCACCATCCATGCTCATACCCGAGATGACACCATTATATAAGGTACGCTCCATGCAGTCGATATACTTACTCTCGCCGTGAAGGAGGAACATGCGCTCGAAGAGGTAAACCATAGAGATGGCTGCACAGGTTTCATTATAAGCAGTCATGTTTGGCAACTCATAGTTATCACCGAATGCCTCACCGTCATGGCGGGCACCTACACCACCCGTAAGATAGTACTTCTTGCCAACGATGTTTTCGAAAATGCGGTCGATGACCTTCATATAGGCAGAATCCTTGGTCAGGGCAGCCACATCGGCAATACCAGCATACATATAGCCGGCACGAACAGCATGACCTACCGCCTCTTTCTGCTCCAGAATAGGAGCCTGGCTCTGAGAATATGGGTTGCGGATATGAGTCTTGCCACGATAGTCGAGCAGATACTTAGCCTCATCCAGATACTTCTTCTCACCGGTCAGGGTATAGAGACGAGCCAAAGCCATCTCTGCAATCTGGTGTCCCGGAACGATGGTAGTCTGTCCTGGATTAGGTCCCACTTCCTTTACCACACAATCAGCATAACGCTTGGCGATATTCAGGAACTTAGTGCTTCCGGTAGCCTGATAGTGAGCGCAGGCTGCATCTACCATGTGACCGAGGTTGTAAAGCTCGTGGCTCGCCTCCTCGTCCTTGACCCAACGCTTATTTCCCGACCACTGGTGTGGATGCTTTGGGTTGATGGTACGGGCGGTATAGAGATAGCCATCCGGCTCCTGTGCCGCAGCTACTACATTGAGCACGCTGTCGATGTAAGCCTTCAACTTCTTGTTCGGATAAGTCTGTAGGATGTAGCTGGCACCTTCGATGGTCTTATAAACATCGGTATCATCGAAAGAGAAGCCCATGAACTTGCTCACATCCCACTCCTTGGTATCCAAGCCCGGGTGGTTAGGATGCTGCAGGGTATAGGCAGCCATATCGAAATTCTTGTAACGGTGCTCGCTCTCACACTTGCTGAAAGCCAATGGCACGGTTACTTCTCGGGCTGCCTTCAAGCGGGCACCCCAGAAAGTATTCTGTGAAATTTTCACACTGGTGAATGGTACTTGAGTAAATGGATAACCATTGCCCAATGTCTTTGCATTCTTCGCCATAGTTGGCACAACTACGGCTGCCGAAAGCAATACTGCTGAAATTAATCTCTTCATTTTCAAATAGGTTTTATTAATTTAATATTATTGTTTGTTATTTCGGTTGCAAAGATAAGAAAACTTTCCGACTATAGTGTATAATAAACAATAAAAAGCAGGTAATTATCAGTCAAACACCTATATTTATATCATATTTAACGCTTTTTTTTGTTACAATCGTTTTTTTATCTTACCTTTGCAGTCAAATTAGAAATACAATAATATATCAAATATGAATCATCTTCCATACCGTGCCATCGCCCTTGATCTGGATGGCACCCTGACTAACCACGACAAGGTGGTTACCCCGAAAACCCGCGAAGCGCTGCTCCAGGCAGAAGCCGAGGGTGTTGTTATCATCCTTGCTTCAGGCAGACCGACCTACGGCATCGAACCGGTGGCAGAATGTCTGGAACTGGATAAACGAGGCGGATACATCCTATCTTATAATGGCGGCAACATCGTGAATGCCAAGACTGGCGAAAAACTCTTCGCCCAGTTCCTGCCTGATGAGGTGATACCTATATTATATAGGTACGCGAAGGAGAAGAACCATGCCCTGCTGGGATATGCCGGCAACGAGATTATCACCGAGATGCCCGACGACCAGTATGTGAAGGAAGAATCGCGTATCAACAAGATGAACATCCGAAAGGTAGAAAACCTGTTCGAAGCCCTGGAGCCTTCCCCTACCAAGCTCCTCATGACAGGCGATCCGGCAGATATGCTCAAGGCAGAAAACGAGCTTTCCGAGATTCTGGGCGACAGGATGGACATCTTCCGTTCAGCCCCATTCTTCCTGGAACTGGTTCCCAAAGGCATCGACAAGGCTAAGTCCCTGCTCCGCCTTCTGTCGAAAATCAATCTCACCCCAGCCGATATGATTGCTTTCGGAGATGGCTACAACGACCTGAGCATGCTGAAACTGGCAGGCATGGGTGTAGCCATGCAGAATGCAGCACCAGAGGTTAGAGCCGAAGCCGACTACATCACGCTTTCCAATGAAGAAGATGGCGTAGCTGCAGCTTTGGAACATTTCAGACAGGCTGAATAGAACAGTCCATAAACAGGAGAGGCAAAGAAAACATATCTTCCGATAGTTTTCTTTGTCTCTTTTCTTTTTGTACCTATAGTTATTATCTGATACCTTCATGAGTAGGGACTACTCGCTTGATAGTGCCATCAGCATTGAATTCCAGTTTGTCGATGCATACCTCACGGTGAACGCCTGGCTGGAAATGGATGTAATCCTTGTTGATGCGATGATAGACAATGTACCACTCATCTGTGCCGGGCTTCTGGATTACGGAATTATGGGCGGTGCCATAAATCTCGTGCTGTGGGTCCTGAATCAGAGCGATAGGTTCCTTGGCTACCTCGATAGGACCGAGCGGAGACTTGGAGGTTCCGTATGCTACATGATAATTAGGAGAACCCGTATCATCCACCGACCACATGAAGTAGTAGAGGCCGTTACGATAGAACACGTATGGCGCCTCGCGGTAAGCATAATCCTTCAGGCTTCCACCCTTTGGAGTCATCACGGTTATGGTTTCATCCTTAACTTGAGTCATGCTTGGTTCCAGCTCAGCACCTGCCATATAGCCATTACCCCAATACAGATAAGGCTTCTTAGATACAGGATCAATGAAGACATCCACATCAATCTGCTGTCCCCATCCAACAGGTGACTTTTCCACAATAGGCTTTCCGAAGTCTACAAAAGGTCCAACTGGCGAATCAGCTACAGCAACACCCATTTTCTTACCTCCCTTTTCTTTCGGATTTGCACTATAATAGAGGAAGTACTTGTAGCTTCCGTCCTTCTGCTTCACCTCAATGGCTGCCGGAGCCCAGAGGTTGCCGTTAGCCCAGGATATCTGACCGTTCTTTGCATCGAGCGCTACTCCTTCGTTCTTCCACTCCTTCAGGTCGGAAGAAGAATATATGTAGTATTTATATCCACCCCATCCCGGTTTTCCATCGGTGGTAGAATAGATGTAATACTTACCCGTCTTGTTGGAGTACAGAATTTCAGGGTCTGCATGGAAACCTGGCAAGATAGGGTTGCCTTGTCCCGTGTAAGAACGATTGAGAACATACCCCCACTTCTGCTGCAATCTCTCCATTTCGTCTTTGGTAACAGAGCAAACCGTGCCATGACGAGGGAAGAAATCCTTGCGGAATGACGCTGGCTTGGTAGAGAAGGTGTTCAGATCCTTGGAGGTCTGATACTCATATCTGCCTGAACCGTAGAGATCGTACATCAGCACATACTCATCCTTATCGTTGAGTTTGAAGACACCGGAACCTTCTACACCGGTTTTGGTGTCAGCATAGGCATCGATAAACTTGAAGTCCTCCTTCCAAGGTCCCTTCAGTTTTTTGGCAGTAGCCTGCTGGATACCATTCTGTATCTCCTTGCCCTCGGCATTCTTGATGTTTCCCTTGTAGAACATGTGATAAACGCCGTTGCGCTCTATGATATCGTTGTCGAGACAATGGTATTTAGCCTTAAAAAGAACTTTAGGCTCACTTTCAAAGCCAGTAAAATCCTTATTTGCATAAGCATAGTAAGTTATCATACTCTTTCTGCCATCACCAGTACGCTGAAGGGTGAAGTAAATCATATACTTCTTTGCCTTCTTGTCATAGATGGTCTGAGGAGCCCATACCCAGTAAGCATCGCTAAAGTGCTTCTTGTAGTCTTCCTTCAACACGATTTTAGAGTGCGTCCAGTTCACCAGGTCCTTCGATTTCATCAATACGATGCCCGGATTATCCTTCCATCCATTCTTCATGGTGTTCATATCGGTAGCCACGATATAATAGCAGCCATCTTCACCACGGAGGATATGAGGGTCTCGGATACCGCCGCTGGTACTGATAGAATCACTGGCGATGACTGGCTGGTTATCGTTGAGCGCATACCAGTTTTTGGCATCCTCACTGACAGCAAAGCGAAGATGCTCCTGCTTGTCACCACTACCTTCGAAATAAGCGAAGAGATAACCTGCATACTTGTTCTTAGTTACACTCTTCCTGGCAGTTCCTGCATTCATCGGCAAACTGCAAGCCAATACCGTAAGCAGAAGACTGGAAATTGTTAGTCTTTTGTTCATAAATATTTTTTTATTGATAATTGCTCAGCGAAATTAGCCATATTATTTGAAACAGACCCTATAGAAAATAGCTATAAAACAGCACATTTTATGATTTTTACCTCCAAATCACGATAATTGTACGCTATTTCTCATTCTGTGAACAACATTACTCCCCTATTTTCGTACCTTTACACCATCAATCAGAAGCAATTACAATCTAAATAAAAAAACGAATATGACAAAAAAGTGTAAGATTATCACGGCATTCTGTCTCCTCTGTTCTGTAGGAGTGCATGCCCAACAGACAGGTGATGTCTTTCAGGGTATGTTTGCACGAGCCCAACAGTTTGCTGCAACCTACCCACAGGAAAAGGCTTATCTGCATCTCGACAACAACAGTTACTATCAGGGCGATACTATCTGGTATAAAGCCTACGTAGTACAAGCCGAAAGTAACCAGCCTACCAAAATCAGCAAGCCGCTCTATGTAGAACTGCTAGATCCGCTGGGCAATATCGTAAGCCGGCAGATTGCAGAGATTAAAGACGGATACGCCATCGGGCAGATTCCGCTCACCAACTCATTCTTCAGCGGTTATTTCGAACTGCGGGCCTATACCAAATGGATGCTTTCAGCCCCGGAACCACAATATTACTCCAGGGTTCTTCCCATCTATCGCAAGATGATAGGCGATAAAGCCGGGAAACGGCAGATTGCCGAATACAATCTGGAAGGAGGAATGCAGAAACGCCCCAAAGAAAAGAAAGAAGCCAAGTTCAGCATGCGCTTCTTTCCTGAAGGAGGCAGACTCGTAAAAGGCATTCCCTGTACCGTAGCCTTTGAAACGGTAGCTACAGACAGCGGAAGCGTGAATGCAGAAGGTACATTATATATAGGTGAAGAGCGCCAGCCTATCAAAGCCCTTCACGATGGAATAGGAACCTTCAGATATACGCCATCCGGCGACAAGACATTTGCCAGAATGATATATAAGGGAGAAGAATATCAGTTTGAATTGCCGAAGGCTGAAGAACAGGGCATCACCCTGGCGGCAACCAACAGCAAGGATTATATCGACGTACAGGTTATCAGAAATCTTGCTGCCGGCTCTGAAGGCAATACTGCCGGTGCTACAGCAAGTTCCTCTTGTGCCGTATTCTTCTTTGCCCACGGTTTCCCTATTCTTTACCAGAAGGTAGATTTCAAGAACCAGGACATCGCCCGATTCCGTGTATCCAGCAGTCAGTTGCCTGCCGGCATCAACCGCATCGCCCTCATCAGTTCTCAGGGCAAGGTGATGGCAGACCGCTTCTGCTTTGTCTATCCCAAGGATACCTTATCCTTAGAGGCTCATACCGATACCCTCGTATACCGCCCATTCCAGAAGGTAACCTATCAGATACAGGCAAAAGACCAGAATGGCAATCCGCTCAGGAACGCCACCCTATCGGTCAGCGTGAGAGATGCGCTGGAATCAGACAACCAGCAATATGGCGACAACATCATGACCGACCTGCTGCTTACCTCCGACCTCAAGGGTTATATTCCGAATCCTGCCTATTATTTCATCGACCGCAAACCGATTCGCCAGCGCTTATTAGACAATCTGCTGCTGGTAAAAGGATGGAGAAGATATGATATAGAGCAGGAAATCAGTTCTGCCAGTTATACTCCGAAGTATCTGCCAGAACTCAAACTCACCCTTCATGGCAGAGTGAAGTCACTCTTCGGCAAGCCACAGAAAGGCATCGGGGTAAGCGTTCTTGCCAAAAAGGATTCTGTAGTAGTAGCGGGAAACACGAATGCCGATGATGAAGGCTATTTCAACATGTCACTCAACATGTTCGAGGGAGAGATGGACTCCTATATCCAGACCCGCAGACAAGGAAAGGATCAGAACCGCTGGACCAACGTCAGCATCTTCCGCAATTTCGAGCCGCAGCCACGAACCCTTGCCTACTACGAAACCCACCCTCTCTGGTACAAGCCGCAGGTTAACACCCAGCAGCTGGAAGAGGTAGATGCTGCATACAAGGAACAGATGTCGAAAGATGCCATCATGCTGGGAGAAGTAACGGTCAAGGCTAAGAAGAAAGGCAACAAGCAGAAGGAGACAGAACATTTCGAGCGCCGTATCTTCGGTTTCTATGATGTTAGCCGCTTTATAGACAAGGTAAGAGACGAGGGCAAAGACGTAAGTCTCTTAGAGAACCTACTGCCCCAACTCGATAAGAATATCCATATTGAAGTAAGTGATTCCAGTCATGGCGACACCATCAATGGCACCGACCGTACCTACATGTACGGCTCTATCCCTATCACTTTCTATGTGAACGGAAAGGTGCTGGATGAAAACTTCTTCCGCAAGGACTTAGATGCCATCAAGAGTATTCTTATCTACGAGGATAATACGTTGAGCAACAACGAGGTGTATACGATGGATAAGAACTTTCAGGTTAAAAGAGACCAACTGAAGGACACCTGGAGTGGCGATGTAATCCATGCAGAAAACGGACTGGAGAATCAGAAAGCGGGCATTGTATGTTCCGTACAGATGTCAGACGGCTGGGATCCGGAGAAGACCTACAAGACGCATCGTGGCATCAGGCATACGATGTTGCAGGGCTACAACCGCCCTTCCACTTTCTACAGTCCTGTTTACAGAGATCTCAACTCATTCGACCCGACCGACAAGCGACGTACTCTGTACTGGAACCCATCTGTTACAACCGATGAAAACGGTAAGGCGACTGTAGAATGCTACAATTCCTCCAGTACGGCAGCCGTCAGTCTCAATGCTGCGATGCTGCAAGGCGGACTAACTGGTTATATAGATACAGCTAAATAAAGTGCTTCACCGAATTAGTTTATACAGTTTCTTTAGTGCAATGAAATGGTTCATTCAGTTAATGGAGATAGCTCTTGTGGTTAACGAAGATAACTCTTCAGGTTAAAGAAGACTACTTAGGAGGTGAGAGCAGATAGCTTCTAGAAGATTGCGACTAGGCTCAGCAGTTCTGCTGAGCCTAAAAATTTGTATATTATCAGACCAAACTTAACTGTCTACCATAGGTATGCATTTCCAATGCATCTTGAATAGGCCTATATTCTTCCTACTAAATTCACTATTTCCGTTTTTACTTTTTAAAAAATACTATATTTTTTTGCCATATTATTTCTTAAATTAATACAATATCTTTTTACTCTTTTACCAACCAGTTTTTATAGTCAAAATAGAACGTGTTGAGATACCCATTGACCCTCGTTCTTTGGTGACATGAATATCACCATTTAACATTCCCCAAATAGCCCTTGTTTTGTCATCATACAACAACAACATAGGTTCGGAATATCTTGATACAAAAGAAGCCCTACCTATATTACTCTCCACTTTTATGTCGCCATGTTTCAAAGTGATATTCTTTTTATTTTTCGAAACCAATAAGTCCAGGTAAAGTTTTATAGAGTGGTCCTCCATGTCATCCCAAACAAGATATTTTACAACAAAATTTTCTGTATTCTGAATAGGAGAAACCGATATAAGTTTCATGTTTCCAATAACAGGAGGAAAAGGAAATATAAATTCCGAAATTTGATATTTCTTTCGCATGGTTTCTATGATATTGACACATTGCTTTAACTCTTTGAAATATCCATTTTTCCATTCTGGATGGATACATAAAGAAGCGATAGTGCTATAATCTACCCATTTAAAATTCCTGACTATTTCTTGTACAACCTCAATTTCGTCTTTCGACAAAGAAGTATTTACATAATTTGGTATAGTATCTGAAACATAGCTATTTCCTACGCAAAGATTCTGAGCGTAAGAATGTAAATTAAAAACAAATAGCAATACCATCAAAAATATTTTTCTCATAATATTTACCTCCATTCAATAAAACTTCCATCCAAATCAGATATCATAACACATCCATAATATCCCAAAGTAAAATAGCCAATAGGTAAATTAGCACGCTTATAAGGCACCAATAAACTTCCTTGAAATTCAAAGGCATTCAACCAAGGGGTAAAGGATATGTCATCCTTAGATTCACTATCTATCTCATCTGAAGCAGACATTCCATCAAGTTGATTCAATATAGAGACAAAAGCACTTGCATAACTTTTGGAATATTCTCCATTTTCATCGAATAGAATAGACCATGCTACAGTACAATCACAAGCATAATAGGAATTATAATAATTTGTCTCAAAGCTATAAGATTCGTCATACAAGGAATCAATTTTGGATCTTGTTGGAAACTGAACGTTATATTTTATAGATTGTTCTTCATTCTCAGTTTTAATACATCTGTCGAAAATACGTTTTCCTCTTAATCCCTTTAATCCATTTAACTTAACTATGAAACTATCCATTTCCGCTTGTGACAAATGAATACCAACAGCCTCTTTTTGAGGCTGAAATTTGATACCATATTCAGAAGCAATTTCAACTAAATCATCAGTCGTGTAAAACTGTACATTATCGAGCACATCCTTCTCGTTGGAAGTACACCCTATAAGGGTGAAGGACATGAAAATTATATATAGTAGTTTCTTCATCACATTGTTGATTTTAATCTGGTTTAAAAATATTGTTATCCTGAAACAATCCTTCACCCCTGAGTCCTAACTAATAAATACAATTATTTTGAACTTAAGCCTATCTTACTTTGACTTGGTAAGTGTTGCTTCTGTCCTGTATTCCTTACCACCCTCGGTTGTTGTATACCAGAAGGAGAAAGTACCCTTGTCCTTATCATAAGTACCACCACCATTCGTGATAGGCATCTTATCGTATGAAGTCACGGTCAGAGTATTGTCGGCATTCACACGGATGTTGTAACAGTTGTCTGCCACATTCTTTACCTTCTCCATCGCAACCTTCTGGAAAAGGCGGATGGTAGAGGCATTCAGGGCTACGGCATTACGGAGAGTAGTTGTGGCAGAAGCACTTGACATTACCTTCTCACCATCCTTCATCTCCCAGGTAGTACCTTCGAAAGTATAAGCACCGGAATAATCGTTCACCATCTTAGGATGTACCAGCAGAGTGGTGTCTTTCTGAACAATGCTGTAAGCACTAGTGGTTACCACCTTCAGAGGAATGACATAGAGAGAATCTGCATGAATCTTCTCGGTATCGATGGTGAAAGGGATGCGGCAATATACCTCACCAGCCTTGATAACACCAACAAAAGAAGGGAAATTGTACCAAGCAGAAGGTAATGGTTGGTATTTCACATCTCCATCACTAAAATTCTTATAGTTGTACATATCCATCTTTGCATTGTCTGCCAAGCCGATGGTTACCTGTACATCCTGGTCAGGGAAGGTGGTGCCGCCGATGGCAGCCGATACATAGAGGCTACCATCACCAGCATAAGAAATTTCCTTGTCCTGTATATCCTGGGCTGCACCCACGAGATATACTTCTTTCTGATACTGCTCTTTTTCCAAAGGGTCAGATACAGGCTCACAAGAAGCCATACCCATCAAGGCAGTACCTAATATCATTGCTGAAAAATATTTATTCATTTTCATTGTCGTAATAATCTAATCGTTATTTTCTATAATTTCTGATTACTTCTCCCATCCCGGATTCTGATCAAGCTTGGCATTCTTATCAATCAGCGTCTGTCTGATAGGATACAGGCACATCTTGTTAGTGATGGTATAGAGAGAATACTGATAGCTACTAACTGTGCGAGTATAGAACTTCTGCTGCTCGTTGCTACGTGCATCCACATTCATCACGATAAACGGATTAGACATGGTGCTCTGCAAATCACCCCAACGGCGCAAGTCGTAGAAACGGCGACCTTCCAAAGCAAACTCTACCTGACGCTCACGCTTGATCAACTCACGCATATTGTCCTTGTTTGCAGCATCAGCCTCTGTAATTCCAGGCAAACCTGCACGATAACGGATCATATTGAAATACTTCACCATCTCGGCTGTGTTGCGGCTTACGGTTACATTGTGAACCTCGTCGGTATAAGAACCTTCCATCTCGTTCATTGCCTCTACATAGTTGAGCAATACCTCTGCATAACGAATGATTGGGAAGTACTTGCTACGGACTGTTGCTCCCGGCTTATCTGATGGGTGACAGTACTTAATGCAGTTGTAACCAGACCAAGACTTATCGTTTGGATAATCAGACGAGGCTGCAAACGGACTGTCCTTATAGAAAGTCTGGTAGAAGTTCTTGTTATTGGCAGCTGTACCTGTATAAGAACTACCCTCACGATAGCAATAGTTGAACACGATAGATGCATAGAAACGCATCTCACGGTTATCGTACATCTTGGCTACCTGTGAATTCAACTGATAGTTGGAGAAAGTCTTTGCCTCACCGATAGGCTTCCAAGCCTCATCGGCAGAAGGATAACCGCTACCAGCTTCATTGATGTCCTTACCATTCTGCATACGGTAAGCGTCTACCAGGTTCTGACTTACACAGAGACCATTACCGCCACCGGCTACAGCAGGGTAAGAAATCCAGACCAAGTCGACAGTCTCATTCTTTGCCCACATGATTTCAGAGATATTGAAAGCACTCTCCTCACCGGTGAACATATCATTATAAGAACGGAATGGGTCAATGCCACCTACACCATCAGGATAGTTTGCCTTTGATACATTCTCTGGGAATTCCGGAGTCTTGCTGTCAGCAGGCACTGTATAGAGTGCATACTTGCCAGTATCAATGATACGCTTGCAGACTGCAGCAGCCTTTGCCCATTTCTGTGCATCGTAGGTCTGATTGAAATAGTTGGCACCATCAGAACTGCGCTTGAAATCTACATAATACTTATTTCCATTGAACCAAGGACTTGCTGCCTCCAGCAATACTCTGGATTCCAAAGCCAAGGCTGCACCAGAAGTAGGAACCTTATAAGTTTCTGTAGAAGAACGCTCTGAATCGAGCATGGAAGCAGCCTCTCCATACTCCTTGGCGATGAAGTCGATACACTCATCGTAGGTAGCACGTGGATAAGACATATTCTCAACGCTCTCATTAGAAGCAATGGTCTTCGGGATCAATGGCACAGGACCATACTGGCGAACCAGGCAATAATAGTAGTGAGCCAGGAGAAAATGGCACTGGCCAGCTACATCACGGCGCTCAGTCTCGCTCAAGTCCTTACATTCACCCATACGCTCCAATATCATATAAGCCTTACGGATGCCTTTATAATAGTTAGCCCAGTTATCAAATTGCCATGAATATTTATTAAGTTCACCCATGGCATAATAGATACCGGCATGGCGATCATCCTTCCATGAGCAGAAAGCCTCATCAGAAGAGAAACTGAATGGCACACTGGCATTGGTCCAGAGCCGGTCATCAGCTGGAAGATAGCTTGATGCTGCATTGAGATACTGCATCAACAGACTCTTGCGCTGGAATACAGAGTCCAGGCTGGTCTGGTTGTAAAAGTACTTATCGGTGTTCAGATAGTCATCGCAGGATGTAAATCCTACAACCATTGATGCCGAAGCAATCACACCTAATAATATATGTTTAGTATTCATATTTAAATTCACTTTATTGTTTACGAATCACGTTACGTATTGCTTCTCGCTTAGAAATTCACGTTGAGCTGCAAGGTGTATGTACGCTGGATAGGATATTCTGCACCATTGCTTTTTACCTGACCTGGGTCCCAGAGCTTGATGCTATCCCATGTACAGATGTTGTTGACGATGAAACTAGCATCAATGTTAGAGATTCCGAATACCTTGGTCAACCAAGGATGGTCGAATGAATAACGAACTGTCAGGTTCTTGAAACGCAAATAGCTGTTATCTGCGAGCCAGAAGGTAGACGCACGGTTGTTGTTCTTATTCTCACCGTAGGTCAAGCGGGGGAAACGCGCGTTTGGATTCTCGGTGTCTGCTGTACCGGAAATCTCACGTGGAGTCCAACGGTTCTTCTGGTCTGCTACGATAGAAAGCAGGTTACCAGTAGCCTCCCATGCGAATGGGTAGAAACCTGTACCACCATAGAAGAAGGTACTATGACCGGTTCCTTCGAAGAGGGCACTCAGCGTAATCTTCTTCCATCTTACCTCGGCAGCGAAACCATACTGGATTTCAGGAGTGTTTGAGTAAGACAATGGCACTTGATCATCATCGTTGATGACACCATCATTATTTACGTCCTTATACTTGATATCACCAGGATAAACCTTTGACTCAAAAGTTTGCTTTGGTGAACTGTATACATCGTCCCAATCCTTGAACAGGCCGAGGGCAATCAAACCACGCTGTACACCATAAGGAACACCAGAGTATGACTGATATGGATAACGGATGCCAGACTGCTCCCAATTGATGACCTTGTTGCGAGAGTAGGTGAAGTTACCACGAATGGTGGTTCTCCAGTCCTTGTTCCAGTTCTTGCTGAAGGTAATGTTACCATCCATACCATGAGATTCCATCTCACCGATGTTAGCCCAAGGCAAAGACTCCAGACCGATTTCACCTGGAACGGTAGCACGCTGCTGGAAAATACCTGTACGATTATCCTTAAAGTAATCGACGGTGAACTCAATCATACCCTTGAAGAGGTGAACATCAACACCGACATCCAGTTTCTTGGCTTTCTCCCAAACCAGACCATCGGTACCAACCTGACCTTCTTTCTTAGATCCATAGAGTCCATTCCAGCCATCACCGCCATTAACAATAGATGTGATGTAAGGGAAACGGGTACCACCGATACGGTCGTTACCTACGAGACCATAAGAAGCACGAAGCTTGAAGTACTCCAACCATGGCATATTATTCTGAACCCACTTATACTGAGTAGGAATCCAACCACCAGAGATAGCAGGGAACCAACCGAAACGATGACCTGTCTGGAACTGCTCTGAACCGGTGTAACCCAAGTTGAACTCTGTGAAGTATGTGTCCTTGTAACCATAAGTTACACGACCGGAAAGCGCCTCGTTACGATAAGGAATGGCTTCAATAACGGTTTTAATATCCTTGTTGTCCTTATATGAATAAGACTTGCTCTGGAGATAGAACATGAGGAGGGCACCCAAAGAGTGAACACCAAACTTACGGTTGTAGCTGCTGTTCAACTCCCAATAGTAGTTACGGTTGAAGATAACCTTCTGGCCATAAGTTTCATCCTTCTTCTCGATGGTTCTTTCTGTATGAAGGGAACCATCAGCGTAACGGTCCTTTGCAATATATACATCAGGCATCTTGAAGTGAGATGTATTGTGCTCTGACTGACCTGAGTAAGAGAACATACCACGGAGGTTCAAGCCCTTGGTGATGAAGTCGAGGTTCTGGTTGATTATAACAGAGAGGTCGGTGTTCAGACGACGGTTCTGCTTGTAACCCATCTCGTTCAACTGTACGTAAGGAGAAATCTGGTCGCCATTCGTACCGAAAGAAGAGAGCTGACCATTAGAGTATTTCACAGGCATGGTGACAGGAGTCAGGTTAGCCTGAGCTGTCCACAAAGAGTTGTTGTCTGACAAACCAGGACCATCGTTATCAACAATCACCTGGTTCAACTTCAAACTCAAATTGGTAGTCTTTGTCAAGTTGGCATCTACCTTAGAGAGGAAAGAGTACTTGGTGTAACCTACGTTGGTATTATAATTGTGAGCCGACTTGTCCTGCTTGAAGACACCATCCTTGCTCAGGATACTCAAAGAGAGATAGTAGCGTGCAGCAGTACCACCACCGGCGATACTCAGGAACTCCTGGTTCTGCCATACGTGCTTGTTCAGGATAACATCACGCCAGTTAACATTAGGATAGAGGTCTGGATCCAAACCTGTGCGGAAGAGTTCCAGCTCAGTTGGAGTATATTTCGGATCATTACCACGAGCCAGCTGAGCCTCATTGGCAAGAGAAGCATAGGTATAAGCATCGCAATAGTCTGGCTCACGTCCATTCTCACTCATGATTAAGTTGGTCTTGAAGTTGATCTTCAACTTACCAGCCTTACCGCTCTTGGTTGTTACGACAACCACACCATTCGCACCACGTACACCATAAACGGCAGTGGCAGAAGCATCTTTCAGGATAGAGAAGCTCTCGATATCAGAAGCATCGAGGTCGTTCAGGTTCCCCTCTACACCATCCACAAGCACGAGGGCTGAAGAGTTGGCACCGAAGGTACTGATACCACGAACCCAGAACTCAGAGAAGTCGTTACCAGGCTCACCACTACGGGTTACGGCGATGATACCAGGAACATTACCACCGAGCATGTTGGTGATAGAAGTAGCAGGAACATCCAAAGCCTCAGGCTTTACGGTAGTAATGGCACCCGTCATGGAAACCTTCTTCTGTGTACCGGCACCTACGACAACGACTTCGTCGAGTGCACCCACATCCTGCTTCATCACAATCTTAAGGCCTTCCTTGCTGAAGTTTACCTTATAAGTATATTTCTTATAGCCCAGATAAGTGAAGTCCAGGACTGCATTGTTAGGAATATCCTTCACACGGAACTTACCGTCAAGGTCGGTTACCACACCCTGTACGCTCTTGTCCTTACTCATAACCGTTACACCGATGAGCGGTTCACCATTCTCATCCATTACGGTACCAGCCACCATAAACTTGTCTTGTGCGAAAGCCGATGTACAGATCATCGTGACAAGCAGCAGCATGTATATCTTTATATGTTTCATTGTTTTGTTTCTTTTGGATTATTATTAAAAGATTCCTCTTTTTTTATTCGATGGCGAACTTGCGGACATCACGGCCCCAACCTTCGATGATATAGAAGTTGCCTTCATCATCAATAGAGATGTCGTAAGGATAATTGAAAGTAACTTCCAAAGGAAGACCTTCTACCTTATTATTATCACTCTTGTTGAAAATACCAGCCACGGTGGTTACCATGCCGTCGTTATGGCCAATCTTACGAACCGTGAATCCCATAGAGTCGATGAGATACATATTGCCATCCACATCAAAAGCCATACCAGTAGGGTTTTTGAAAGAAGCACTCATCTTAGGACCATCCTGTGAACCGACACCGTTGAAACCCGCATACATTTCAACAGTCTTGCCGTCATGTGAAATCTTATAGATACCATGCTTGTTTTGCAGCGACATATAGAAGCACTTATCTACAGGGCTCCAAGCCAGATACGAGACATTCTTATCAATATCGCCACACTTATCGTTCAGGATTTCCACGTTTTCAGGCTTAGCGATTTCCATACGACCGAAGCGAGCCTTATGGTCGCGGAAGTAAAGCCATTTGCCCTCATCATCCAAGGCGCAAGCATAGATTTCTCCGTCTACCACCTGCATTTTTCCATCCTTATCCTTATACTGAAGGCTGGTAGCGAGACGCTTGGCACTCCAGTTGTTCACCTGGTCGAAGCTGTAAACTGCATGTGGCTGCTGAATCTGGATAGCAAAGAGGCGTGTACGGTCCTTGGAAACTGCAGGATGACCGAAGTTAGGACCACCCACCAGGAGGGTAAGCACCTTGTTGTCTTTCTCTGAAATCATGCGGACACGGTTGTTACGGCCTTCCATCACGATGACATTGTTGCCTGTAACGACACCTACACCATACATATACTCGAAGCGGGCATCGATAGGACTACCATCAGCATAACCTCCGTAGCCAGTCTTACCTGCCAATACAGACACACGCTCTACCTTAGTATATTTAAAAGTATTAGGGCAAGCGGCTGGCTCGCCAACAGAATCAACACGAACGGTAATCTGGTTGTTACCATTCTCCTGTTTAGGACAGATACCATATAAAGTGGTACCATTAGAGCTAACTACAGTGGCTTTGCGGTTGCCATTGAAGATAACATCAATCTTAGAAGGATCTGTACCGAAGTTAGAACCTTTTATCACAAACTGTGTAAGATAACCTCCAGAGTCTGGAAGTATTTCTGAAACTGTTACCGGAAGAGATGGATCGAAAGCCGCTCCACTGATCTTCGGTGACTCGTAATGAAAGTCGTCAGAGCAAGAAACCAATCCTGCAGGTAACCCAGCTGCCATGGCAAGCATGAGGACAGACTTTGTCACTTTACAAAATAAGTTATTAGACATACCTTTTTATGTTTTATAATTAATATTTTAGGATACTTGTTAATTTCCGCTTGCAAAACTAGTATTTGTTTTCAAAACTTAAGCAGTATTAACATTATATAGTGTACAAAATGCGTTAATCTATAGGAAAATAATGATAATTGCACACGATTTCACGATATCTGTACATGATTCGCCCCATTTTTGGACAACAAACAACAGACAATTAAAAAACTTTTGGCATTTTTGTGCTAATAAAAGTTTTTTTTGTAACTTTGCAGCAGATAAAAACAAAAAGCAATGAATGTACCAAACCAACTGACAAGGAATCACAGGCTGTTTATCATGCTTTTCTGCATGATATGTACTGTTCTGCATGCTCAAAACACAGCACCAGGAAATGTCCGGGTACTCAATATGGTTTATCCCTCTCCATCAGAAGAGCAGAAATGCATGCTGATAGGCGAAAAGGGGGTAATCTGGATTGGAAGCGACTTTGGACTGAAGGCGTATGACGGATATCGTTTCACCAGCTACCGGAACGACACGAACACCCCTAACATTCTGCCTCACAACACCGTACTCTCTCTAGCCGAGGGCAAGGACGACTGTCTGTGGATAGGAACCCGCAACGGTCTGGTGAAGATGAACAAGCGCAAAGGTACCTTTACCACCATTCCGATGGACAACGACAACCAGAGAATGGTATATGCCCTCTGCGTTACTCAAGATGGAACCCTATGGATGGGCTCCAACGACGGATTGTCACGTTATACAGGTCAGGGCGGTAAATCTTTCATTACCTATAATGACAGAAATGTAACCGTGATAGAGAAAGACGGCAAACGCCATCCTCTTGGATACATCAGCGTCAAATCGTTTGCAGTAGACAAGGACGGTCAAATCTATATCGGCACTTGGGAGCGAGACCTCTACCGACTCGACCCTAAGCGTAACATCCTGTACAAATACAATCTGTGGAAAAAAGAAGACAAGATTTCTGCCTATTCTTTAAAACTCGACCAGAAGGGCCAACTGTGGATAGGAACCTGGGGAAATGGACTGAAATGTCTTACCAACCCTAGAAACATACAGAATCCGGGCTATGTAGATGTAACAAATAGCAACACCGCCTATGCTATCATCTATAAGATAGCAGAAGACCCTACAACCGGTACCATCTGGGTTTGTTCGCGTGAAGGTCTGGCTGTAGCCAACGAGAACAATCCGAAGGGTGGTCTTGCATATTATCCGGAAATCGGAATCTACAACAAGTTTAAGACACAGGCTGTAAACGATGTTTGCAGCGATCAGCAGGGCAATATCTGGGCATTGTCCCGCTTCAATGGTCTGTACCATATCAGTACGGCTTCTTCGCCATTCACCATCAACAGTATCATGAGCAATGCCAGCAATCTCATCGGCATCAATAGCATCTATACCCAAGATGGTGTGAATTTTATGATGAGTCTTACACCTGTAGGACTTGCTATGTATAACAGACAGAACCAGCATCTTGCTATCAATGAAGAGATTCCTGGCTTCAACACTCTTCCTTACGATATTCGCAATACGCATATTACCGGCATTATCCAAAGGCCTAATGGCGAAATATGGCTGGGAAGCGAAAGCTATGGTATCCTCGCACTCCGTGGCAACCAAGCCACAGTATATGACAAGAGCAACAGCAAGTTCATAAAAAACAATGTTGTCAATACACTCTTTACAACCAGAAAGGGAGCGCTGTTTATTGGCGAGAACGACTATCTTGACTATATTCTGCCATCAGGTAAAACCGGCAACATCAATCTGCACGCCGATGTCAATGGCATCTGCGATGACCACAAGGGAAACATCTGGGTTGCCACCGGCAACAGGGGCATCGGCTGCGTGAGTGGAAATTTTGACAATGAAGCCTCTTTAACCTTCAAGTGGTATAATCAGGAAAACGGAAAGTTTATCGTGAACGATGCTACACGCTGTCTCGAAGATTCGAAACATCGTCTTTGGGTGATTTCGAACAGTGGTGGTCTTTTCAGATATGATGCTGAAAAAGACTGTTTTACAAGCGTCAACGAGGAATACCATTGGGACATAGACCGCATCTACTCTATCGTTGAAGATAAGAGCGGAACTCTATGGCTCACGACAGACAATGCACTTATCTCGCTCAATTTCAATGATAAAAATGAGCCTAACTATACCATCTATACTGATGAAGACGGACTGGGAAAGATTCGCTTTATTTCCAACTCCAGCTATCAGTATGGAAATGAACTGTATTTAGGTTCGGGACTCGAAATGATCAATTTCTCACCAGCAGCGGTGAAGAAATATCAAAGCAGAAAGAGAAAGACCAATATCATCATTACCGATGTGCTCATTGACGGAAAGCGATATAATGAACTAGACTCTGTGATGCACAGCAAACTGGGAGATGCTACTCCGGCATACATGCAGACACTTACCATTCCTTCATCTGTAGATAAGTTTGGTATTGAGTTTGCGCTGCTTTCTTATTTCAATACCAGCCAGTGTAAGTATGCTTACTACCTGGAAGGTTATGACAAGGAGTGGCACTATGTAGATGCCTCCCTGCGCCAGGCAACTTTCGAGAACCTGCCTTCCGGCACATACAAACTGCACGTAAAGGCAGACGACAGTTATGGCCACTGGAACGAAATGTCTTACACCTTAACAATTAAGGTGTTGCCACCTTGGTACGCATCATGGTGGGCTTACCTTATATATATAGCACTCCTCATCGTGGGCATTCGCTTCGCCATTCTCTGGTACCGTGAACGTCTGCGCACCAAGAACCGTCTGCAGATGGCTGTGGTATTCACCAATATCACCCACGAACTGCTTACTCCGCTCACCGTTATTTCGGCTGCGGCTGACAACATTAAGCGCATAGCACCGGATGTAGAGAGTCAGGCTACGATTATCCACGATAATATCAACCGCCTGACCCGCATGCTCCGCCAGATTCTCGAAGTAAGAAAATCGCAGACAGGAAAGTTGCAGCTGAAGGTAAGCGAAGGGAAACTGGGTGAATTCTGTGCAGAAACCTGCCGCAGTCTGATGCCGATGTTCCAGCCTAAGGAGTTGACATTCGAGCAGGACATCACCTGTATGGGAGAAACTACATGGTTTGACACCGATAAGGTAGAGAAGATGCTCTATAATCTGCTGAATAATGCCGTGAAGTATACGGAACAGAGAGGTAAAATTTCGCTCAACGTATCCATCACCGGACAGCAGGCTACCATCATCGTATCAGATACCGGTATCGGCATCTCGAAGGATAAGATGAAGCATCTCTTCAACAGATTCCTTGATGGCGACTACCGACAGATGAACACCATCGGTACAGGCATCGGTCTGTCATTGGTCAACGACCTCGTGAAACTGCATCACGGTAAGATTACCTGTAACAGCGAGGAGGGTAAGGGAACAACCTTTACCATCACCCTGCCTGTCAGCAAGGAAAGCTATTCAGAGGCAGAGATGCTGAAACAGGAACTGCCGAAAGCAACCGACAATATCCTGATACCAAATGCCAGCAAGAGCGAAGAAGCGATGGCGACAAGCCAGGCTAACACCTTACTGAACAAAGAGGAGCAGATAGATAATAACGATGAGCAAAGCAACAAGGAATATACCATTTTGCTCGTAGAAGACAATCAGGAGCTTCTGCTGCTGATGAGCAGTTTGCTGAGCACTCACTATAATGTGCTGACCGCCATCAATGGTGAAAAGGCACAGAAAATCATACAGAAGTCATCGCTCGATGTAGTGGTTACTGACGTAATGATGCCGGTCATGGATGGTATAGAACTGACGAAATGGATTAAGGAAAGCGAGAACTACTCGCAGCTGCCTGTTGTCATGCTTACAGCCAAGACGCAGGAAGATGACCGCACAGAGGCTTACCGTGTGGGTGCTGATGCCTACATCACCAAGCCGTTCAATCTGGAGATATTGCAGTTGCGCATAGATAATATCATAGCCAACCGCCAGCGCATCCGCCAGAAATTCCAGTCACAGACCGACTTCGATGTAGAGGACCAGCATTACAGCAATCCAGACGAACTCTTCATCAAGAGTCTGATAGAGAAGGTGAATGAGCACATCATGGATAGTGACTATGGTAGAGAGCAGCTGGCAGCCGATCTCTGCATCAGCAGTAGTACACTCTATAACAAGCTCCGCTCTATTACGGGGCAGAACATCACTTCGTTCATCACCAGCATCCGTATGAAGGAGGCTTGCCGCATTATCCGCAAGAATCCGAACATCCGCATCAATGAGTTATGCTACGATGTAGGTTTCAGTACACCAAGATACTTCAGCCAATGCTTCAAGAAGGAGTTTGGCATGGGAGTAAAGGAATATGCAGATAGCATCATACAGAAAAAGTAAATTAAAGGTAAAAGGGTAAAAAAGTTTTTACCCTTTTACCTTTCAACAATCAGTCCACCCTTAGGCTGCATTTCCACCTTCAGGTTTCCCTTCTTATCCACCTTTACGGTCTTCATCTGAGAAACAGGCCAGAGAGCCTTCTTGTCCTTGCTGGCAGTTTCATGATAATAGGTAACGCTCTTGCCGGCAAGCATTGGCAGATTTAGGGTGAGCTTCATCACCTGGTCGGTGCCGTTCAAACCAGCCACATACCATTTATCACCATGGCGACGGGCAACAACGGCATATTTTCCAGGATAACCGGCGATGAACTTGGTCTCATCCCAGGTTGTAGGAACGCTCTTGAGGAAATCAATCTCGTGCTGAGGAAGCTCGGAGAGATTGTTCGGATAGATGGCGATACATTGGATAGCTGCCTGGTTTATGATAGCCGAAGCCATCTCGAAAACATCGGTGGTATAACGGCGATGACGACTCTTGTTATCTTTAGAGAGATACTTGTTCATGATGGTACCACCCCAATCCATCGCAGCCACGGCGTTGCGGCAGAATGGATGCATGGTCAGTTCGAAAGCCTCCTGCTTGGCATGATAATCAGAGAAGAATACATTCTCCGAAGCCAGTACAGCCTCGCTCGATACATAGTTAGGATACATGCGCTCCCAACCTCTTGGCAGGGTGCAGCCATGGAAGATAACCTGAATGCCATAATCATTGGCATCGCTGAGGATGTCTTCATACTGCTGCATGGTGTGCTGCTTGTCGCCACCAAAGAAATCCACCTTGATACCCTTGATACCGATACTCTTCATCCAGGCCATCTCCTTCTTGCGGGCCACGATGTTATCCATGATGCCACGAGGTCCCTGAGGTGCATCGTTGACCACACCATTGGAATTATACCAGAGCATCAGACTCACATTCTTGCTCTGCGCATACTTGCTCAACTCTGCTATCTTGTCTCTACCAATCTGGGTATCCCAGAGCGCATCAACCAGCACATATTCATATCCCATGGTAGCAGCCAGGTCGATGAACTGCTTCTGGTCGTTATAGTTGCAGGATTCATCCTGCCAGATGAGCCAGCTCCAGGCATACTTGCCAGTTCCGTATTTCTGGGAAGCCTCGAATCTTGGCTCTACTACATCGTATGGAATGGTGGTCTCTACCAGAGGCTTCAAATCAGAACCCACAGTAATGGTACGCCAAGGAGTGGAACCCGGAAGGATGAAAGTGCCCGATGTAGAACCGATGCCATCTGCCTCCTTCTCCATAGGGAAGGCGATCTGATAACCCTTAGCAGCATCGTAATCGCTGATGTGACAACCCGGATAGTTGCCGTGAGTACCGGTCTCGCTGACCAATACCCAGCCATCGCCGCCTACCTTGAAGAGGCAAGGGAAGGTATAGCCATGGCCATAACCCGACTTGGCTGTAAGAGGCTGATCCACCTCATAATCTTCTTCATAACTTGGTTTGGTACGGGCAAAACCGATGAGCGGATCCGACTGTGGACAGAGGTAAGTGGTGGTTACCTTCGGCAGATTGAAGGCAGTCTTCTCCTCGTTTACGATGAGATGCTGAGCCTTCAGTTGATCAAAAGTATAACGGAATGCCACATCATTGTTGCTTACATTGAAGGTAACCGTCATTGGCTGCTTCTTACCGTTGATGTATGTCACGTTGAGCTGGTTGGCATGATAATCTACATGCGAAAACTTGGCGGTGCGGAGGTCATAGCTCTTCTCCACCTTTATCTCATTCTTGCCCTGATAGGTCAAGTCCTGACTGAAATCGCCTACATTGACAAGGAGTCCGAGCTGTGATTCCTCCATCATCCGCTTGCCTGCATAGTCGATGGAATAATAGAGTTTACCATCGCGGTCTTCTACCACGACATTCAACTTACCATCAGGAGAACTGACAGTATTCTTCTCTGCGTATGCACCGATGCTCGCCATCAATGCCAGCGCTACTGCTAAAACATTTTTCTTCATTTCCAGATAAAAGTAATTAGTTTATTTGTTACTATGTTTTTATGCCGCAAAGTTAAGCAATGTTATCGAATAAACAAAAATTAAATCGAATTATTTTGTATTTTCTTCAAATAATAGTAACTTTGCACGAAATAAACTATACACATATCAGCAGTTATGTTACAACTTGACAATTTCTATAAGGCTCGCTTCGTGCTGAGCAAGGTAATAAGAAAGACTGAGCTGGTTCACACGCCAAGAATCAACCCAGAGAGTGATGTTTATTTGAAACCAGAGTGCCTGCAGAAGACCGGTTCGTTCAAGATTCGTGGTGCTTACTATAAGATTTCACAACTCACCGATGAAGAAAAGGCGAAGGGTGTGATAGCCTGTTCTGCGGGCAACCATGCACAGGGTGTAGCGCTGGGAGCTACAGCCATGGGCGTCAAGAGCCTCATCTGTCTGCCAGAAGGTGCTCCTATCTCCAAGGTAGAAGCAACCAAGCGACTGGGTGCTGAAGTCTGTCTGGTACCTGGCGTTTACGATGATGCCTACCAGAAGGCGCTGGAACTGAAAGATGAGCATGGCTACACCTTCGTTCATCCTTTCGATGATGAGAATGTCATCGCCGGGCAGGGCACCATCGGATTGGAAATTATCGACCAGCTGCCTGATGTAGAGGCTGTAGTAGTGCCTGTTGGCGGCGGCGGTCTGATTTCGGGTGTGGCTTTCGCCATCAAATCGTTGAATCCGCATGTAAAGGTATATGGTGTTCAGGCTGAAGGAGCAGCAAGTATGGTACAGAGTCTGCACGATCACAAACAGGAGAAGTTGCCTTCTGTAGCAACCGTAGCCGATGGTATTGCCGTAAAGGAACCGGGCAAGATTACCTTTGAAACCTGCTCCAACTATGTAGACGAAATCGTAACAGTGAGCGAGGATGAGATCTGTGCAGCCATCCTGAAACTCATAGAGAGTGAGAAGATGGTAGCCGAAGGTGCCGGTGCGGCCAGCGTGGCAGCAGTAATGTACAACAAGGTTCCGGTGAAGGGCAAGAAAACCATCTGCGTGGTAAGCGGCGGTAATATCGACGTAACCATCCTGAACCGCGTCATCACCCGTGGTCTTGCCAAGAGCGGCCGTCTCTGCACCATCGAGATGGAGCTGGATGACAAACCGGGTGAATTGGTAGAGGTTTGCTCTGTCATCGCCGGATTGGGCGGTAATATCACCGGTGTTCACCACGACCGTTCTGCCAACCGCAACAAGGTGAATGCCTGCGTGCTCCGCCTCACCATGGAGACTCGCGACGAGGAACACGTAAAAGAAATCAAGGAGGCTTTGGAATCAAAGGGATTCCATCTCTGGATAGTATAATATTTAATGTTGAATGGTTAGTGTTCAATGTTTAGTATTAAGTGTTAAGTGTTAAATTATAAATTGTAAATTATAAATTGAAGATTATGAACGCAATTCACACAGACAATGCGCCTGCAGCTATCGGTCCATATAGCCAGGCTATCGAAGTAAATGGTTTTGTTTTTGCATCGGGTCAGATTCCTATCGACCCTGCAACAGGCAATTTCGTAGAAGGTGGCATCAAGGAGCAGACTCGCCAGAGCCTCACCAACGCCCAGAACATCTTGAAGGCAGCAGGTACCGACCTTTCTCATGTGGTTAAGACTACAGTTTATCTGAACAGCATGGACGATTTCGCAGCCATGAACGAGGTTTATGCCGAGTTCTTCAGCCAGCCATATCCAGCCCGTTCTGCCGTAGCTGTAGAGAAGTTGCCAAAGGGCGCCCTCGTAGAGGTTGAGGTTTTGGCAGCCAAGTAATTCTTCCTTTTTTCTATCAGGAAGTAAAGTTTCAAGGTGAAAATATTCTTTAGATGGTATCAAGCATTACATTAAAGAATCTGATTATAGGCTATCATTCGAAGCACCAGCTCCGGGCGATAGCCTCACCTGTTCATGCCTCGCTCCAAGCCGGTGAACTGACCTGTCTCATCGGAGCCAACGGAGTGGGCAAATCTACCTTACTCAGAACTTTAGCCGGATTTCAGCCAGCGCTTGATGGCGAAATCCTGATTCAAGACAAATCCCTTTCTGATTTCTCTGCCCAGGAACTCGCCAGAGAAATCAGCATCGTTCTCACATCGAAGACAGACCATGCCCAACTCTCAGCAGAAGAGATTGTTGGCATAGGCCGTTCTCCCTATACCGGTTTCTGGGGCACATTATCAACTGCCGATAAGCAGATTGTAGCCTCTGCTCTTCAGGAAACGGGCATTCAGCATCTTGCCCAGAGAAACATCAGCGAACTGAGCGATGGTGAGCGCCAGAAAGTAATGATAGCCAAAGCCCTAGCGCAGCAAACCCGCATCATCATCCTGGACGAGCCTACCGCCTTCCTCGATTTCCCCAGCAAGATAGAAACCCTACAGATGCTCCGCCGTCTGGCGAACGAACAGCATAAATCCATATTACTGTCAACCCATGATGTAGAGTTGGCGCTCCAGCTCTCCGACCGTCTCTGGCTGATGGAAGAAAGCCGTTTCTCTATCGGCACTCCTAAAGAACTGGCTGCCGATGGTTCCTTATCCAGATTCATCAATCGTGACGGCATCCGATTCAACAAGGATTCCCTCCGCATCGAAATCAAATGAGTTTTCGTAATTGATTTTTTCTATGGTTGCACGCAAGCACATGAAGAAAAATTCTCAAGTGGCTCAGTTTGCTAACTCAGGTAGCTCAGTCTACTAACTCAAGTAGTTCAGTCAGCGAGTTCAGACGTCTCAGTTAGTTGATGCAGACGTCTCGGTAAGCCAACGGATACGGCTCCGTTAGCCTACGCAGCCATATCTGTAACCCGATGCAGTCATATTCGTAACCCAGCGCAGCCATATTCGTAACCCAACGCAACCATATTCGTAACCCAACGCAGCCATATTCGTGAATAAGTTTTAGATAATTATCTATCATCCATCACGCTATACAGAAGAGATAATTACCTCATTATCAAACGTTTAAAGATTTAAAAAGAGGATACGTGTAAAATCTAGCACTTTGAAAGCTAGGATACGTGCAACAACAAGAATACCAGGAAGTTATGAGACGTAAAATCTACAGTCAATTATTAACAGAACTTTCGCATGTGGTTCAAGTACGGGCTGAAGGCTCAAAAGCTCCTAGCCCAGGGCGCGTGGAGCAAACTTGCGTATATATTGTCAATAGAAGCGCTTTCAACCGTACAGATTGCCAGATTTACTATTTCCGTTTTTGCTGTTCTCTTATTATCCTAACCGTCAAATCGGCAAACTTTTTTATTGCTGCCTGAACCTGTCCTCGTCCGAAAGCCCAGAAGATGAGGGCGGCAGAGGCTGGTGCAGCATGTGTTCCTACATACTGGCGCATTTCAAGAACCGTGCAGTTTTCAATACCAAGTTCTTTCATGGCAGCGAATACTTGGGCTGCTGGTACTTCAAAATCAGCCTTAGTGCGCTGATCTCTAAGTACCAATGCGGTCTTGTTTACCTTAACTACCTTGTATTCTTTATTGGCGTTACTGCGATATGTCTTGATAGTCTTAATCTTTTGAATAAAGTTATCGAATGTCAATATATTAATATCTTCCGTCATAACTAATGGGGTTTAAATGTTGTGGCGATAAGCAAATCATTCCACCTTTTTGTTATAATTCTCCTCTATTATGGTGCAAAAGTAAGTTTTTTCCGTGAAAAAAACAAGAAAAAATGCATTTTTCTAGAGCATGTACAATATATTCTTTTATCAGGTATCTATTTACATCTTTTTAATTGCCAAAAACTTGCATGATTCAAAAATTAGCCGTATCTTTGCGGCTAAAGATAGGAATAGGAGAAAAGATTATGGCAAACAATGCATGCAGAAAGCTGCCGGTAGGCATACAGTCTTTCAATAAAATCAGAGAAGAAGGTTATCTCTATGTAGATAAGAGTGACATCATTTGGAAATTGGCGAACAACGGCAAACAATATAATTACTTGAGCCGTCCTCGCCGATTTGGTAAGTCTGTGCTTGTTGATACACTCCAGGCTTACTTCGAAGGAAGGAAAGAACTCTTCGAAGGACTGAAAATCATGGATTTGGAGAAGGAATGGAAACAGTACCCGGTTATTCGATTCGACATGAGCCGAGGGGGAGTGACTGCAAATGAAGTTAAGGCATATCTGGATCGAACTTTTGATGTTTATGAGCAATTATATGGCATCCATATCAAACCAACAGATTCACAAGGAAACCGCTTCGACCTAATCATTAAAACCGCCTATGAGCAAACAGGGCTCAAGGTTGCCATTCTTATCGATGAGTACGACTCTCCTCTCCAGCACTCGTGGAAAACTCCCGAGCATGAGGGTTGCACAGAAGTATATAGAAGTGTGTTTTCCATCTTGAAAGCTGATGATGCGTACCAACGTTTCGTCTTCATTACGGGTATCACCAAGTTTACGCAGATTTCTCTTTTCTCTGTTCTCAACAACCTGACCAATATCAGTTTTCTTCCTGAATATGCTGCTATCTGCGGTATTACAGAAGAAGAAATCGGGGAGAACTTCAAGCCGGAACTGGAAAGAATGGCTGAAGTGAACGAGTGGACCTTGCAGCAAACTCATGATAACCTGAAGGATTACTACGATGGATACCATTTCAGTCGCAGAAACATGGTGGACATCTACAATCCTTTCAGTCTCCTTAATGCACTCGACGCACAAGACTTGAGCTGTTTCTGGGTTTCATCAGGAGCAACCTCCATGCTACCTAAGTTTGTGGACAACATGGAACTGCGCTTACGAAATTTCGAGAATTGTCCGATTTTACGCAAGACTCTTGAGAGTTCTGATGTCATAAATGGTGGTGCCGAACTCTTTCTCTATCAGACGGGTTACCTTACCATCAAGTCGAGCGATGAATTTGGCTATTTCTTAGGTTTCCCAAACCAAGAAGTGAAACAGGCTATTGGATTGGGGAATTACTGAAGAATAAAAACATAGAAGAAGAGGGCGTGCAAAGACTATATCTTGCACACCCTATTTTTTTCCCTATTACTACAATATCTCCAACTGATCCTTTAGCGCCTTATAGCAGCGGCGGGAAACCGTGATTTCCTCATGGTCGAAAGGAGGAGAAAAGATGCAGCGGAGCGTATAATTCTCGATGCAGAGAAGATAATCGAGATTGATGATGCAATCCTGACGAACCTGAGCCAGAGAAGGCGACATGGAAAGGATGGTCTTTGCCGTGGCCTGCCTCTTCAATTTATAGACCTGCCCATTCGACAACTTCAACTGCCAAAGATGAGTAGCCTCATCAAAAGTGCAACTGAACACATCATCGGGCTTCAACATCAATAAACCCGAAATGGTCTGAATGGCAAGACGCTTGGCTGCTGTTCCCAGCATCCCATTCATTCCCGAAAAATCCTGAGCCTTCTGAGAAGCCAAGACTGATTCAGAAGAACAGGAAGAGGACTCTGGAACGGAAGAAGCATCTTCATCCACATCATCTCCATCTTTCATTTTCTGCCGGATTCGGTCTACCACCAGTTCAAACTCATCCTGCTGATAAGGTTTCAACAGGAAATCGAAGGCAGAGGCTCTGAGCGCATCAATCATATACTTATCGAAGGCGCTGTAAAATACTACGATAAGGTCCATCGGAATTTCATCTCTCAGAGATTGCAACACCTCAAAACCCGTCTGTCCAGGCATTTCAACATCGATGAACAGCACATCGGGCTGTATGCTCATCACCAGATTCTTTGCCGATACCGCCGAAGAGGATGTGGCAATCACCTCAAAATCTTCCAGAGTTGCCAAATCATCCTGCAACCTGTGGATGCTCTGTGGTTCATCGTCCACAATCACAACCTTAATTCTATCTTGCATGTTATTTCGTTTTAAATTCTTATGAAAAGTTTCTTACTTAAAGACATTATAATCGTAATTACATGGAACTCCAATACTTACACATATTCCTCTATTCCTGGTACCACCCTCCTCTTCTGATGCTCCTCTGTTGCTCTGCATCTTGAAAAACATCTTGCGTTCGTTGCTTGCATTAAGCATTTCGATGGTACTGTTCAGAATTCTCAATCCGGTTCCCGTACTGGCAGCACAATTTTTCTTTTTCTTGCCAACGGTACCCGAAACTCCACATCCGTTGTCTGTAACATCTATGCGGAGCATATCGTCCTCAACCCAGATGTTTACATCCAGCAAAGGCTTATCTCCCGTCTCTTTCATTCCCACAAAAGCATGTTTCAAAGCATTCTCTACAGGAATCTGGATATCATAGACGGCAGCATGAGCTTCATATCCACATCCTTGGCAACATGGAACTGAGGCATCGGAAGGAACGGATTGGTTTCATGGCGAAGAGTAGAATAGCTCGTCACCATCTGCAGTTCCTCTTCCAAACTTACCGCCATCTTATCGCAAGAAAGCAAGTAGGCACGCAGTACCTGTATCAGGAGCTGAAGCGGTTTGACATTAACCCCCTTCGGAAGATTAGATACGAAGATATTGAGCACATTAAATACAAAATGAGGCGAGAAACGATTGCGCACATTCTCCATCTTCAGAGCCATCATCCGGTTCATCTCCTCATGATGCTGATGCTTGCTGCGCATCCATTTGTAACGGATGAAAGCGATGAGAGCCAACACGCTCATTACCAGCAAGCCGATAATCAGGAGCAGGATGACTCTAAAGGATCTTACCTCTGCTTGCGTGGTGTAAAGGGAGAAGCAAGCGGCAAGCAACAGCATAAGAGCGAATATGCACAGAAGGCACACTCCATTCTTTATCTGCATCAACATTATCTTTCTATATTCACTTGCCATGATAGACTATTTTTAAATGAATTTAAGTTCTCGTTGGCGAAAGTACGACAAAAAATCCAAATAGACAAAAAAATAACTGAAAAACTCATTTTTTATATAAAATATGAACTAAAACGCGTTTAAATGTGTATCTTTGTAGCATGGAAATGCAATTATTTAAAAACATCACCCCCCAAAATATGCCTGAAAGGATGAACAATCCATTCAGCTACGAACCTCATCCGCTCTGCATCGAAGCATGCAGAGAGTTGCAGAATGAACTCTCACAGCGAAACGACTGGCGGGAGGAAATAGACCGTGGAAAGATGTTCGGCGTACTTATCGTAGAAGCCGATAACAGTAAGATTGGCTATCTGAGAGCTTATAGCGGACAGATTGGCGGCAGAAGCGACTGGGAAGGTTTTGTGCCAGCCGTTTTCGATTATCTTCAACCCGACGGATATTTCAAGGTACATGAGGCTGAGATTTCGGAAATGAACCAGCAAATCAGACAGTTTGAAGCCAACGAAAACCTGATAAAGGCGAAAAACCTGATTGATGATTTGCAGCAAAAGCGCCAGGAAGTTATCGCAAACTATCAGACAAAGATAAAAGAAGCAAAGGAAAAGCGAGATGCAAGGCGCCAGGAAGCCCTTTCGGCAGGAACGCCCCTGAGCGAGGAAGAGGAGAAAGCGATGATAAAAGAGAGCCAGTTTATGAAGGCAGAACTGAAGAGGCTGAAAAAGTCGATAAACGAAAAGACGGCGTACGAAACGCTATATGAAAACTACGAAAAGGATTTGAAAAGTGCGAAACAGCTCCGCAAACAGTTATCTGAAGAACTTCAGCAATGGCTGTTTTCGAAATTCCAGATGCTGAATGCGGAAGGAGAAACCAAGGATCTGCTGGAGATTTTCAAGGACGAGGCGGTTAAGATTCCACCTGCCGGAAGTGGAGAATGCTGCGAGCCGAAACTCCTGCAATACGCTTACCAGCATGGCTACAAGCCTCTGCAGATGGCGATGTTCTGGTGGGGAGAGAGTCCGAAAGAAGAAATCAGACATCATCTTCAGTTTTATCCTGCCTGCAACGGAAAATGCAAACCGATACTACATTGGATGCTGCCTAAAACAGTCTTTGAAACCCAACAGACCGAAACTACTATATATAATAAGGTGGAAACGCTCTACGAAGACCGTGAACTGGCAGTCATCTATAAGCCCGAAGGTTTACTCTCGGTTCCGGGGAAAGATGCAGCCCAGCCTTCCGTCTACGCTCTGATGCGCAGGAAATATCAGGAAGCTACCGGTCCGCTCATCGTCCATCGTCTGGACATGGCAACAAGCGGACTGATGATTGTTGCCAAGACCGAATTTGCCTATCATCGCCTGCAGAAGGAGTTTCTGAATCATCGGGTTCAGAAGAAATACGTAGCCATCGTTTGCGGAAAAGACAAGGAATCGTGCAACCGGATTCTGAAAGAAGCTGAAGGCGGAAGAGGTTACATCTCGCTCCCCCTGATAGCAGATTTCCTAGACCGTCCACGACAGATGGTAAACCGCGAACAGGGCAAGGAAGCCATTACAGAATACGAGGTTCTAGAGCGTATTGACGATACCCATCTTCGCCTGGCGCTCTATCCTAAAACGGGCAGAACGCACCAGCTGAGAGTGCATTGTGCTCATCAGGAAGGTCTGAATGCCCCTATCATCGGCGATCCGCTCTATAGCAACGAGCCGGCAACAAGACTGCATCTTCATGCAGAGGAAATCACATTTGAGCACCCGATGACGGGAAAGAAGATGACTATAACAAGAAAGGCTGATTTCTAACCGAAACCAGCCTTTCTTCATATCTGCGGATGACAGAATCCGCAGAAACAGATGAAAACATCGTAACATCAGACAAAGAACATCACGATAACCTGAGCTATCACCACTCTGATAAACATGCCGAGCGGATAAACCGTAGCATAACTGATACTTGGCGTATCGCCATCCAGCGTCTCGTTGGCGTAAGTAAGCGCCATCGGATTCGCCATACTTCCACAGAGGATTCCGCAGATACTGCCGAAGTCATACTTCTTGGTCTTCAGGATGATGAGACCTACGATAACCACAGGCACAACCGTGATGAGGAAGCCGATGCCTACCCACATCAAACCTTCCGGACGGACTACCGTCTGGAAGAACTGTCCACCAGCTGCCAAACCCAAGCAACCGAGATAGAGGGCAAGACCCAGTTCTCGCAGCATCAGACCCGCACTTCGCGTCATGTAAGAGATGAAATGCACACGAGGACCGAGCGCACCAATCAGAATACCCATCACGATAGGACCGCCAGCAATACCCAGACGTACAGGAGCCGTCATTCCAGGAATATCCAGAGGAATGGTTCCCACAGCAAGACCGAGAATGATTCCGAGGAAGATGGCGCCGAGGTTTGGCTCGTTCAGAGTCTTTACGGCATTACCCAGGAACAGCTCTACATGGTCGATACTCGTAGGGTCGCCAACTACCGTCAGGCGGTCGCCGTACTGCAGACGGAGATCATCGGTAGCCAGCAGACGGATATCACCACGAAGCACTCGGCTCACATTCACGCCATAGGAATTTCGCATCTGCAGACTGCCCAGGCGCTTACCGTTCAGTCCCGGACGGGTTACAACGATAATGCGGCTTTCTACCTTCGCATCAATCGCATTCCAGTCTACCTTATCATTATTCCACTCCTTATCCACCTTCTTTCCGAAGAGAATCTGCATCGCCGAAACCTCGTCCTTATTGGTAACCACGAGCACATTATCATTCGTATGAAGAACCGTATCAGCCTGAGGAACTATCACCTGTTCGCCTCTCCACACACGGGAGATGATGAACTTGCGATGCGTCATCATCGTAATCTCTGCGATGGTATTGCCGTTCAGGGCAGGATTCACGATTACGTATTGTCCGACAGACGTATGGTCGTCATCATCATTATTGCGAATCTCCAGATCTTCCGGTTTCACAAAGAGTTTGCGCAAGAGCATCATCGCCAGGATAACGCCCACAACACCCAACGGATAAGTAACCGCACAGCCCAGAGCCGCACCTTCGCTAGGCAAGCCCAACTGCTGCAACGCCTGCTGGGCAGCACCAAGGGCAGGCGTATTGGTTGTGGCGCCACACAGAATGCCCATCATATCAGGCAGACTGATTGGCAAAATCCAGCACAAGCCGAGCGAGAACAAGGTTCCCACCAGGATGACTGCCAGACTCCAGAGATTGAGCGAAATGCCTTCGTGACGCATCGAACCGAAGAAGTTAGGACCCACATAAAGACCCAGCACATACACAAACATGGTAAGACCGAAGCTTTCTGCAAACTCCAGCATGTTCTGGTCAATAGAGAGACCGAGATGACCCGCTATAATACCCACGAAGAATACGAAGGCTATGCCAAGGGAGATTCCTTTGACATGAATCTTGCCGAGGGCAAGACCCAAAGTACAAATCAAAGACAGGATGACGATGCCTTGCACCGCCGAATGCACGTTGATTAAATTATCAAACCACATAATGTTTCTTTATATCTATTCTAGATAATATTTTAAAATTGCTTTTTCTTGATGCAAAGGTACATTAAAATGCGAACAAAACAAAATAATTCCCATTTTTTTTTGTATTATTCTCGATTTGCAGTACCTTTGCATCCGCAAAATGTAATAAGAATGAAAGATATTTGTTGTATTGGGCACGTAACAAAGGATAAAATCGTGACCCCGAGCAGTACGGTTTACATGGCTGGCGGCACCTCTTTTTATTTTGCCTACGCCATCAACCAATTGCCAAAGGATGTAAGTTTCTCGCTCATTACGGCGATGGATCCTACCGAGAAGGAACCGGTTGAAAAGATGCTCAAGGCTGGAATAGACGTCACCTTGAACCCATCGCGCAATACGGTTTTCTTCGAGAATATTTATGGCGATAATCCTAACGACCGTAAGCAGCGTGTGCTTGCCAAGGCAGATCCTTTCACCATCCAGCAGCTGGAGCATGTAGAGGCCAAGGTCTTCCACCTGGGCAGTCTGCTGAGCGATGATTTCTCGCCAGAAGTGGTTGCCTTTCTTGCCAAGAAGGGAAAAGTTTCCATCGATGTGCAGGGATATCTGCGCGAGGTGAGAGACGAGAAAGTTTACGCCATCGACTGGAAGGACAAGCTAGATGTGCTCAAGAACACCTATTATCTGAAGGTGAATGAGACCGAAATGGAGACCATTACCGGACTGAAGGACCCGAAGGAAGCCGCCAAGCTGATTCATGCCTGGGGCGTAGCCGAGGTTATCATCACCCTGGGTAGCGAGGGTTCGCTGGTTTATGTAGATGATACGTTCTACGACATTCCAGCCTATCCTCCTCATGAAGTAGTAGATGCTACCGGATGCGGCGATACCTATTCGGCAGGCTATCTCTACAAGCGCTTGCAGGGAGCCAATCCGGTAGAAGCCGGCAAGTTTGCGGCAGCCATGTGTACCATCAAACTGGAGCACAACGGACCATTCAACCGCACCATCGAAGATGTAATGAAAATCATCAGATAACAGACGGGGCAATCCCCACTTTGAAGAGAAAGGCAGTTTCCTACATGCAGGAAACTGCCTTTTTTCGTTGAGTTCACCCTCCTTTTAGCCTCTGAAAATATGTTGTTTAGCAACTTTTTCCATATATGGACCATTATGAACTTGTATAACACCACATTTTTTCATACCTTTGCAGAGTAAATGAAACTGACAGTTCCAGATACACCTAGGAAAAGTAATCATATTAAACAAAAAAATCATGAAACAGAAGAAGCATCTAGCAATCGTAGGGAGCATGCTACTCGCGTTAACCGCATGCTCTGGTAGCAGTTCCGAACTGGACCCGACACCAAAGCCTACCCCTGCAGCAAAAGTACCTATCAACATCAGCACTTCGATACAAAGCCGTGCTACAGATCTGGCTTTCGAAGCGGGCGACCAGATAGGCCTGTTTGTCGTCAACCATCAAGCCGACGGCTCTTCCGCAACACTCCAAACGACAGGTAACTATATAGACAACACGAAATTCACCTATGATGGAACCTGGAAGGCTGCAACTCCAACCTACTGGAAAGACAACAGCACCCCCGCCGATTTCTACATTTATTATCCATATACAAGTTCTATCAGCAACATAGAGGCGATGCCTTGGACTGTAAATGCAGACCAGAGTACAACCGAGAACTACAAGGCTAGCGAACTTCTGATAGGCAAGACTACAAATGCAACTCCTACAGAAAGCGCCGTGAAGATAGAAGCCAAGCACGTGTTGAGCCAGATGATTATCAAACTCGTGGCAGGAAACGGATTTACAGAGGCTTCACTTGCTGCAGCCAAGATTAGCGTAAAGATCAACCGCTTAAAGACACAGGCTACAGCCAATCTTTCTACAGGTGCCGTAACAGCCAAGGGCGATGATACAGACCTCATTCCGCTCAAGGAAGAAGGCAACAGCTACAAGGCGCTCATCATTCCGCAAGCCGTAGGCGAAGGAAATCTCATTACCGTAAATGTTGACGGCAGAGATTTCAATCTCCCTAAGTCATCCAAGTTTTCCGCTTTCGAGGCTGGCAAGAAGCATAAGTTTACCGTTACGCTCAGCAAGACCAGCAACGGCGTGAATGTAAACATCAGCAAGTGGGAAGACGACGGTATCGACTATGGTGGTACAGCCGAATAAAAAAGTACAGACGATTTTCTATCCTAGAAATAATACGAGATGATCTTTCTTCTAGAGAAAAGTCATCTCCCCAAAACGAATTATTTATGAAAAGAGTAAAACATACCTTATTATATCTGCTTGCGGTAGGAGCCATGCTCCTGACAGGCTGTAGCGATGACTTCTTCGGCGACAAGACCGAGCAGCACGACAGCAACCGCATCCAACTCTCGGGCGATATCGACCAGCTTGCCGTAACCCGCGTCAACGACAACGGTTTCTGCAACGGCGACGTGATGGGCGTTTATATCGTAGATTACGAGGGAAACAAGCCTGGAACCTTGAAGGTAAACGGCAACCGTGGCGATAATGTGCGCCACACTTTCGATGAGCCTAACTATAAGTGGAACTCCGCTTATGACCTTTTCTGGAAAGACAAGCATACACATATTGATGTGTATGGTTACTATCCTTTTGCCAATCCTGAGAGCATAGAGGATTATCAGTTTGAGGTTCAGAAAGACCAGAGCAAGGCAACCGAGAATGGCGAAATGGGTGGCTACGAAGCGAGCGATTTTCTCTGGGGCAAGGTGTCGGATGTGGCTCCTACCACCAGCGTAATCCGTTTGCCTATGGCGCATCGCATGTCTAATGCCCGCGTTACCCTGATTCAGGGTTCCGGTTTTGCCGAGGGCGAATGGGCGAATCTGGAGAAGATTGTTCTGACAGCCAACGTAGCCCGCAAGGCAAGCATCAATCTTTCTACTGGCGAAATCAAGACTGCCGGAAGTGCAGAGAGTACCATGACCATTCCATCTCGTACTAACGACGAGTGGCGCACCATCGTGGTTCCTCAAACCGTGGCTGCCGGCACAACCCTCTTCAGCATCACCATCGGCGGCGTACCTTATAAGTTCACTAAGAACGAGGCTCTTACCTATGTGGCAGGCAAGATGATGAACTTCGGTATCAAAGTAGATAAGCAGACCGGAAGCGGCGCTTACAAACTTACTTTGGTAAGCGAAAGCATCACTCCTTGGGAGAATGATTTGGTAAGCCATGATGCTACGGCGAAGGAGTATATTGTCATCAACTCTACTCCTGGAGGTTTGAAGAATGCCATTACTGCGGCTAATAAGGACTATACTCAGGTTCGAAATCTCAAGATTACAGGACAGATTAATGCAAAGGATTTTTACTTCATGAGAGATTCTATGCTCCGTTTGTCAGCATTGAATTTGAAAGAAGTTCGAATCAAAGGATGGGGAAAGAACGAAGAGAATGAAGAGAATATGGATGATCAAATTCCAAATAGTGCTTTCTATTTCATTCAGACTGTGGGAGGAAGTAATAGTCTCAATAGAATAGTTCTTCCTGACACTTTAAAATCTATTGGTTCAAATGCGTTCTACGGCTGCAAATATCTGTCAGGTTCTCTTATAATCCCTGAAGGTGTGACAGAAATTAAACGTGGAGCTTTCAACGGATGTATCGGTCTAAATGGAATCTTATCTCTCCCATCTACTCTAAAAAAATTAGGAAATAGAGGCGAAGATGACATGGGTGATGAAGGAACTGACTATTATGGAGGCGTATTTCAAAATTGTAGAAATCTTACAGGAAATTTAATTTTGCCAGATAATTTGGAATTAATTAGAGGATATTGCTTCTCTGGGTGTAGTGGATTATATGGTGAATTAAGATTACCTGCAAAACTTAAGAGAATGGGTAATTGTGCATTTAGCTCTTGTTCTGGATTCACAGGCTCATTATCAATACCACAAGGTATTACAGCACTTCCATCTGAAGCATTTCATAACTGTGGTTTTAACGGAACACTAACTTTACATAATGGTATAACAAATATTGCAAACGATGCTTTTGCTAACTGCCATTTCAAAGGCGAATTACACTTGCCAAAAAGTCTAAAAGTCATTTCAGAAAACGCCTTCTGTAACAATGATTTTTCTGGAACATTAACATTACCATCTACCCTTACCCATATCGGTAGCAATGCATTTGCATACAATTGGCGATTGATGGGAATTCTTGACATTCCACAAGAAGTAGAGAGCATTGGAGAAAACGCATTTAGCAATTGTAAAATGCTGGAAGGCATCATCTTTCCAGAATCTATGGAGACTATTCGCCAAGGCGCATTCAATGAATGCTATGGTATAAATTCCATTATATGTAAAGGAACGATGCCTGCCCATATTGAGAGCGGAGCTTTCGATGGCGTAGCCAAGGACAACTTCACTCTCGAAGTTCCTGAATCTGCCATTTCCCAATATCAAGCAGCACCAGGCTGGAAAGACTTCAAGCGAATCGCAGCTCACCACGAGCTCGTTTGCCGTCCATCTGTAGCCTGCGCCTTGAGCACGGAGCATAAGCAGAAACTTGTGATTAACGCAGAAGGCGAGTGGGAAGTAGCCAGCAAGCCAAACTGGTGTGAGGTTTCTCCTGCCAGCGGCAACAAGAAGACAGAAGTTACTTTGAC
>ENA-OPMN01000112-OPMN01000112.1-human-gut-metagenome-genome-assembly--contig:-NODE-112-length-37759-cov-6.173165_pt1 | contig 37759 bp, 34 predicted proteins | sample MGYA00241524_ERZ501745 | MGnify/ENA primary metagenome ERZ501745 (study PRJEB25962, sample SAMEA2042567) | human gut metagenome | biome: human gut; feature: human-associated habitat; material: faeces...
ACGCGTACTCTAACCGGGCTGAGCTACACCCCGAATTGCGGATGCAAAGGTACGCTTTTATTTGAAATAAGCAAAGCTTTGCCACATATTTTAAACATATAGCGATATTCTTTTAAAACAAACAACTCCTTGCGTCAAATCGTTGAGATGATGCAAGGAGTTGTTCTACCTGAAGCGTGTCAGGCTATAATACAGTTGTATTATTCTTCTGTTTTAGGTTCTTCTTCTACGAAGTCTGTTTCGCCGTTAGAAACGAGCAAGTTGTACCACTGGATAAGCTTTTTGATATCGCTAGTGTGTACACGGTCGCGGTCGTATTCAGGCAATACTTCAGCCATGAAAGCGTGAAGTTCTTCTGCCGATGCCTTTTTGTAATCGATTGAAGTTACAGCACCGTTTTCTTTGTTCTTTACAGATTCAAGAACCTGACCCAATGGAACTTCATCATCGTCGGTATACATAGCGATATCGCCTAATGAAATAACTTTATCACTTGCATAAATAGGCATTCTTTTCTTATCTGCGCTAACAGCCTCTACTATCAGCATATTTTTAGCTTGAGAAATAAGCTTATACAATCCCGGTTTTCCTGAAATTGCTAAAATTGTCTTCAACATAAGTCTATTTATTATATTGTTAATTTAATATAGTTCCTAATTTCGTTTAAGGGTAGCAAAAATACAACTCCCCATCGAATTACACAAATTTACCCCAAAGGTTTTCCGCTTTTGACTTGCTCAAGCATGGTGTCTATCTGGGCTGGAATAGGGCGTATGCCATCATTATATATGGTATAGTCGGCTCGCTTGCATTTTTCTTCATCTGGCATTTGAGCGTTTATCCGATTCTTTACCTGTTGTCTAGTCGCTCCGTCGCGTTTCATGGCTCGCTCTATCCGAATTTCCAGCGGAGCGTATACCATTGCTACACGGTCTACCACATCATCAAATCCGGCTTCATATAATATAGCGCACTCCATGGCTACGATTTCCGTCAACTTATGTCGCTCTACCCATTGCTGGAAGTCTGATTTTACTACTGGATGCACGATGGAGTTGATGCGAAGCGCATTTTCTTTATTGGCAAAGAGGTAATCTATCAGCTTCTTTTTGTTGGGCTGTCCGTCGGGAGAGTATGCGTCTTCACCCAATAGCTTTGTCAGCTTTTCGTGAATTACTGGACTTTCCACCATTAGTTGTTTAGCCATGTCATCGGTGTAGTAAACGGGGATACCTTTCTCTTCCATCTGTTTGGCGACGAAAGACTTCCCGCTACCTATACCTCCGGTTATTCCTATTTTTTTTATCATCTGGGGTTATTCGTTTTCTCTTTCCAATTGTTGTTCTATCAGATAGTCTACCGAAGCCGGAGATATACGGATGTGACCCACTACCTCGGGAGCACTTTTCACGTTGAGCACAAGTTTATCTCCTTTTGTCTTAAGTACATCTTCATATGTAACGCCTATGAAGAAATCGTTTGCGTCTACCTCCTTAAAATGTCGTAATCCTACCTGGAATGTAACATCTACCTTAGAAGGGAAAGTACGCAATACTTTTCCTGCCGGGAAGTTGACTCCGATTACGGGCACTTCTACGGTTTTCTCGGAATACATATCGGTAAGAATGAACACATCGGTATACGATGGCACGAACTTTACACCTGTTATTTTGTCGATGGATACACGTTTCTCTAATGTATCGGTAACATTAGTGGCGATAAACGGCGTAGTGTAAGCCATGCGTAACGTATCTAATATTTCTTTAGGCGCATACGCTATTACTGAGTCAGGAGTCAGTTTCACCGACGAGATATAATACTGACGCGTAGCCGAAATGTTGCTTTCGCCATTCAGTCGTACCGGAATTTTCTTCGCCAATCCTTTTGTAAAGATGAAATCGATGGTATCCGGGCGGATAGAAATAAGCTTAGTCGATACGTTCAGCTGAGAAGATATTCGCTTTTGCAACTCAGACGACGATATACGTACGTGCGATCCTCCGTTTTGGAAATCCTTAAAATCGAAAGACACTGGGAAAAAGGTGCGTCCTAGCATATAGTTGAGCAGTACCGTACCTCGGTCTTCCACTCTTACTTTCACCTCGTCAGGCAAATCGGATGTCAAGATTACATCTTTAGGTATGTTCTTCAGTCGCAGCGGAACCTTGAATTCTGTTTGATACGTATAATCTAAAGTCTGCAGCAACCAAAACCCGAACGATACAAATACGAAAAACAAGAAAACCAAAGTTTCCCTGAACTTATCGCTAAGCAAGAAATCTCTGGTTTTCCGTAAAATCCATCGATAATAAAGCGTGATGTTCTTTACATCGAACATATATACTTAATATTATTTTGTAGCTTGAGCCTTAGCATCAGCATAGATAGAGTTCTTGTCTACTTTGATTTTTACTCCTGATGCTATTTCTACAACTACAGAGTTATCTTCTATTTCTTTGATTTTTCCATAAATGCCACCGGCAGTAATTATAGATTGGCCTACTTCCAAATTCTTACGGAAGTTAGCAATTTCTTTCTGCTTCTTGTTCTGTGGGCGAATCATAAAGAAATACATGATAGCAAAGATGGCTACCATCATGAGAATGAAAGATAAATCTCCTCCACCTTGTGCCTGCAGCATAACTGTCAACATATTCATAAGTTCTTCGTGTTATTAAGTTTTATATTACCTGAACAAAGGTATTAATTTTTAGTCAGTTTATTATCCTTTTTCAATTGATTAACTATTCCATCGAGGGTACCGTTAATGTAACCACCACTCTTAGGAGTGCTGTACAGCTTGGCAATCTCTACGTACTCGTTCAGAGAAACGCTAACCGGAATGTTAGGGAAGCTCAGGATTTCGGCCAATGCAATCTGCATGATTACAACATCCATCACTGCTACACGGTCGATGTTCCAGTTCTTAGAGTTATCGCTGATTAAGTGACGATAGTAATCTTCGTTAAGGATGGTACGACGGAACAAGCGACGAGCGAACTCTTTATCCTCTTCGTCTTTGAATTCTGGCAGAAGTTCCTGCTTTTCGCCGTTTTTAGGGTCAAAGCGCTTGATGGTCTTCAATACGAAAGTGTCTACTATCTCGCGGTCGTCGTTCCAATACAGACTCTGGTCTTCGAGAATACCATCAAGACGTTCATTGCGAACAATGATCTTCTTATATATCTTTCTCCAGAATTCTCTATCCTCATCGTACGATGAAGTTTCAGCGCTCATATACTCCTTATATATATCGCTGTCCATTATTTCTTCGCACAATGCCTTGATGAATTCAGGCGTGTTGTCCCAATTCTTCTTCTGTGAGTTCTCGAACTCTACCAGCTGCTTGTTTATTTCAAGTTGGGCGATAAAACGATTATCAACAAAACGAGTATTAGGATTTAAGTCCTCCTTTGTAGGAGCCAGTTTGTGTTTGCCCGCTTCCAACCGCTTGTTGGCATAACGCGTAACTTCCACCATTAACAATAAAAGATAGTTGTACAAATCGTAAGCTTTGGAAAGACTGAAGAACAACTCCTTTTCTGCAGTATCCAAATTTTTACCTCCGTTTTGATAGTACGCATAAATAATCTGAACTATCTTAAGACGAATAAGAACTCTGTTTATCATACTATGTATTTGATATATATAAATTTGGGTGCAAAAATATATATTTTTCAGCATTTCACCTAAAGTGGAAACATTTTTTTGTATATTTTCCTCGCTTAGATAAGTTTTAAAAGCCATAACTTTGTTTATTCAAAAAAAAACTTCAATTTTGAGGCGATTTTTTAATCCACTTTATCACACAGCATCATGGAAGAAATGAAAAAAGATATGGCTGCGGGCAACGCAGAAAAAGACATCGTTCTCTCTAAGACTATCAAGGCCGGAAAGCGCATTTATTATTTAGATGTGAAAGAAGACCGCAGAGGGGAGATGTTCTTGTCGATTACAGAAAGCAAGAAGATTGTTTCGGGCGAAGGGGAGAATGCTAAAGTAAGTTTTGAAAAGCATAAGATTTTCTTGCACAAAGAGGACTTCGAGAAATTTGCGGACGGCCTACACGAAATGATACAATATATATATGACGAGCAAGGTCCGGCTGTAGCGAAAGGACATCACGAAAACACAGATACTTTCGTTCCTGTAGAAGACGACAGTCATGATAATGAGATTAAGATAGATATCGATTTTTAATATAAACGCTATACTAAGTTTGCTTAAAATGCCGCATGAAGTCAACAGATTTCGTGCGGCATTTTAACTAATGTGCCGTATTCTGTGGGTTAAAGTATCGTTTTAAACGGTTTTTTTATCGCTTTTAGGCGTAAAAGCCGCAATAAATCAGCCATTTCCTTGTTGAAATAAAAAAAAACGAATACCTTTGCACCGCTTTTTTAAGCTCATCGTGTGATGGCGAATTAAGCACAAGTAACTACTTAATTTAGAGTAACACAAAAAATTTTTAATCAACATGAAATCAATCGAAATTAAAGGTTCTTTAAGAACAGAGATCGGTAAGAAAGCTACTCACAGCTTGCGTAAGAACAACGGTGTACCTTGTGTATTGTACGGAATGCAGAAAGACGAAAACGGAAAACCAGTTGCTACTCACTTCACAGTGACTGTAGACGGTTTGCGTAAATTGGTTTACACTCCGCACATCTACGTAGTAGACCTGAACATCGATGGTAAGGTAGTTAACGCTATCATGAAAGACATCCAGTTCCACCCTGTAACTGACGCTATCCTTCACGTAGACTTCTATCAGATCAACGAAGAGAATCCTATCGTAATGGAAGTTCCTGTTCAGTTGGAAGGTTTGGCTGAAGGTGTTAAAGCCGGTGGTAAATTGGCTCTCCAGATGCGTAAATTGAAAGTTAAAGCTTTGTACAACGTTATTCCTGAACGTCTGAATATCGACGTAACTTCTTTGGCTCTTGGTAAGACTATCAAGGTAGGCGAATTGAACTTCGAAGGTTTGGAATTACTTAACGCAAAAGAAGCTGTGGTTTGCGCTGTTAAATTGACTCGTGCCGCTCGTGGTGCACAGGCTGCTGCAGGCAAATAATCCTGAATGAAATATTTGATTGTAGGGCTGGGTAATATAGGCGATGAATATCGCAATACTCGGCACAACATAGGATTTATGGTATTGGACGCTCTTGCAAAGGCGTCCAATATTGTTTTTAAGGACGGACGATACGGTGCTACCGCAAGTATGTCGGTAAAAGGCAGACAGTTGCTTCTGCTCAAGCCATCTACTTACATGAATCTTAGCGGAAACGCGGTAAGATACTGGATGCAGCAGGAAAAGATTCCGTTGGAGAATGTATTGGTTGTAGTAGATGACCTTGCGTTGCCTTTCGGCAGTTTGCGACTTAAAGGCAAAGGTAGTGATGCCGGACACAATGGATTGAAGCATATCGCCGCCACATTGGGCACACAGAACTATGCACGCTTACGTTTCGGTATAGGTAATGACTTCCCTAAAGGAGCGCAGGTGGATTATGTTCTCGGTAAGTTTGGCGAAGACGATGTAAAGCAGATGCCGGAACGCTTGGAGACAGCTGGAGAGATTATCAAAAGCTTTTGCTTGGCAGGACTGAGCATTACGATGAACCAATACAATAAGAAGTAACCGTTTCCTTTATTTTCAATACATAGCATTACTATGGCCGAAGCAAGAATAGACAAATGGATGTGGGCAGCGCGTATTTTCAAGACGCGTACCATAGCCGCCGAAGCGTGTAAGAAAGGTAGAGTATGCATCAACGGAGCGCAGGCTAAACCGGCACGCATGATTAAGGTGGGTGATGTGATACAGGTGAAAAAGCCGCCCATTACTTATTCGTTTAAAGTATTGCAAGCTATCGAGAAACGAGTGGGGGCAAAACTGGTACCCGATGTAATGGAGAACGTTACAACCCCCGACCAATATGAATTGCTTGAAATGAGTAAGATAAGCGGATTTGTGAATCGGGCGAAAGGTACCGGACGTCCGACGAAGAAAGACCGACGCGACTTGGACGACTTCTTTACTCCTGAATACTTGGACGACTTCGACTTCGATTTTGACAGCGATGACGAAGACGGAAATGATGAAGAATAAAACAACAAAGGACGGATAGCACCGAAGCTTTCCGTCCTTTGTTGTTTTTATGCATATTATAGATTAGCCTTTATAGCGTCTATCAGCTCTTGATATTCAGCGTCGGTAAGGTAAACCTTTCCTGGGTTCATCTGAAATGTGCCTCCGTAGTCAGGACCGTCTACATATTTAGGAGCCAAGTGGAAATGAAGATGAGACAACTTGTCGCTGTATGCTCCGTAGTTAATCTTTTCCGGGTGGAAAGCTTTGTCCATAGCTCGTGTTACGCGCACTACGTCTGCCATGAAAGCGTTACGGTCGGCATCGCTAAGTTCATTCAAGTCGTTTACATGGTCTTTGTATGCTACCAAGCAACGTCCTCTGTATGTCTGTTCCTTAAACAAGAATACTCTAGAAACGCTTAGCTGAGCTATTTCAATCATCAAATTGTGCAATGTCTCATTGTTCTGACAGTAGAGACAGTCTTTAGGATCACTTTTCATAATTCTATATCGTTTTAGTTATACTTAAATGTGCTTCTTTATTCTATCGCTGCAAACAACTTGCTCAAGTTGTCTTCTTCGCCTACTATCCATACCACGTCATTCGGAGCGAACGGGCGGTTTACGTCGGGTTTAGACAGCTTACCATCGCCATCGGCTTCTACGCCCACTACCAAACAGTGGTAGCTGTTACGAATTGATGTACTGATAATAGTTTTTCCAACAAATGAGGAGTTGGGGGTGATTATAAACTGCGTCAACTTCATCTCTCGCTTCTCAAAATCTTCGTCGGCATAAGATATTACGGCTTTATCAACCTGATCGGCAAATACCGAAAGCTGCTCGTCCGACCCTATAGCCTGTATAGTATCATCCGGAAATACACGTGAGCTTCCGTCGGGTATGTTAACACGGTGTGTGCCACGTATAATAGACGAAATCATTACTCCGTACTTCCGGCTCAGGTCGAGTTCTTTCAGTGTCTTTCCGGCCCATGAAGAGTCGGCAGGTATCTTAAAGTCGCTCAAGTGCAGGTCGCGGTCGACGAGTTTTCCGGCATATTGCGGAGCTTTTTCTCCCAGATATTCTTGGCGCATATCCTTAGAGCGAAGATTCTGCACGAATGTACGCTCTATCACGATAGACTGCTTCTTAAGGAAACGCGAAGCTATCATTCCGAATACAGCCAGAATTGCCACTCCCACTATGATGGCGGCAGATGCCTGGAACAAGTTTTCTATGATTGTCATCACGAATACTATCGCTATGGCCACACGCAGCAGAATGATAAAGATGAGCGGTGCGCGGTTAAAACGGCTGTCGCTCCATAATGCCTTGAACTCTATGGAGTGGTTTTTCTTCATAATCATGGCACGTAGGAACGGAGCTATAAACAGCAAGGTGAGAACGGCACATACCACACGTCCCCAGAAATCACCGATAACCCTGATGCAGAAAGGCGACAGGAAGTGCAAGCAAAGTATTGTGATAGCTATAGATACTACAGAGAATATCAAGACGATACGCAGAATGGCACTTACCAGTTTCTTCCAATTGTTCTCGTGATTTACCGACGATGTACCCGATGAATAGCGGTCAAGTAATCTGCGCCAGCGTTCGGGCATACATTTGTCGATAATATTATATGTAGGTACTGCCAACCTAATCATATACGGTGTGATAAATGTGGTTATTACCGACACCGCCACTACTATGGGATAGAGGAAATTGCTCGTTACATGCAGACTTACGCCAAGCGATGCGATGATGAAAGCAAACTCGCCTATCTGTGTTAAGCTGAAGCCGCTCTGCATGGCTATCTTAAGCGGTTGTCCGGATAGCAATACTCCTAAAGTACCGAATATGGTTTGTCCTAAAATTACCGCAATGACTAATGCAATAATCGGGTAGCGGTATTCCACTATCATCGTTGGGTCTACCATCATACCCACTGATACGAAAAAGATGGCGCCAAACAAGTCTTTTACCGGCGATACAAGCTTCTCTATATGCTCTGAGTCGAGGGTTTCTGACAAGATAGAACCCATTACAAATGCACCGAATGCCGGAGAGAATCCTACGGATGCAGCTCCGTACACCATGCCGAAACACATGGCAAGTGATACGATAAGCAGGGTTTCGTTGCTCATAAGCGGGCGGACTTTCTTCAGGAACAATGGTATAAGATATATACCTACCACAAACCATAGGGTAAGAAAGAATACCAGTTTAAGTATGCTATACACCATTTCTCCTCCCTCGAAGTTCTGGCTTACGGCCAACGTGGATAGTATAACCATCAATACGATAGCCAATATATCTTCTAGTATAAGTATACTCAGCACCAATCCGGCGAAGCGTTGCTGCCGCAATCCCATATCATCGAATGCCTTATATATAATAGTAGTAGACGACATGGCCAACATACCTCCCAAGAATAGGCAGTCCATGCGTTTCCAGTCGAACAACCATCCGGTGAATATTCCCACCATTATCATACAGAATATTATGGTGCATGCCGACATGATAGCGGACCCTCCCACTTTCATCAGTTTCTTGAAACTGAATTCCAAACCTAATGCGAAAAGAAGGAATATCACACCGATTTCAGACCAAGTATTTATGTTGGCAGAATCGACTACGGAGGGGGTAAATGTAAAATGAGGACTACACACAAAGCCGGCTACGATGTATCCCAACACCAGCGGCTGCTTTAGCTTTTTAAACAATAGAGTCATGACTCCGGCACATATCAGTATCAGGGCCAAATCGCTAATCAGAGGAGTTAACTCGGACATATATTTTAGTTTTTGTTATATCTACCGCAAAATAAACGCTTTATTTTATCACATGCAAACTTCGGTTATTTTAAGTCGGGGAGAAATTCTTTTCTCAGCTTACTCCTGACTTTATCATTGCATCACCATATCTTGCCAATCATCAGCGTCTGCGAGGCATGTCATGAAAATCTTTAATAAAGTTGTCTTACTTCGACCGATGTGAGCGTTCACTTCGAGTCGGTCAACGTGCTTACTTCGGTCGAAGTAAGACAACCTTGTTAAATAATTTCACGACTTGCTCTCACAGACACCGATTATTGGCAACAAAAAACCTCTCGCAACACGTCAACGACAATGCTGCGAGAGGTTACTCAAAATAATGTGAGGGCTTAAGCCTCTATACTAGATATTCATTATTTCACTTCCACTTCTAACGGAGAAGCCAACTGCTTAGAGAAATTTTTCAAATAAGTTGTCCAAGCGTCCATGTCTTGTACGCCACCTTTGCTCCATCCGCTACCCCAATAGTAAACATAAGAGCTATTAGGTTCATAAAGGCTGGTAGCCAATACATGACCGATAGCGTCTTTCTTTGGTTCTGGGAATAGCTGTACGTAAGCTTTTTCAACCTGTTTCGGGAATGCTGCACCTACGTAGATTACACCATGACCTGCAGTAGCGTTGTTTGTAGAGTCGGCATAAGCGATGAAACGATCGTCAGCATTAAGCACATATCCGTTAGGATTCTGTGAGTGAAGCACGAGTCCTGAAGCCAAAGTAGTAGGATTAGACAATCCGCTGTAAGTTAACACTGTACGGTTAAGGTAAGAACCCTTATCGAGCGAGATAACGCGTGTTTCTACTACTGTTGTATCACCCTTAACCTCCAATGGGTTATAAGTAAGCTTCATAGTGAAACGCAACGGACCGTTGTCAAGAATCTCATAATCCTTAAAGCAGTACGGATAGATAAGTTCTTCGCCATCCATCAGCGCAGAAGCACCACCACCAAGTGTAGGACCTACATTATATACGTCCATACCATTTCCGTGGTCTACGTGATAAGAGATAATCTTAACCAAGCTGTCAGCCTTTTCCTTCTGACCCTCTTTACGCCATACGGCAATCTGAGCACGGGCAGCAGAGTCTAGCTCCATAGCATAACGCTTTTCTACTACCGGATAAGACACGCTCTTAGTAAACACGTCGTATCCATAAGCCTGTTCCTGTCGGCGCTGCAAAGCCGGACCGTATGCACGATATGCAGCCTTATCGTTTTCCCACGCAATGTCATCCAAGCGTTCAGGATAGAAACGTCCGCAAGCCACAGTATCCATAGCTTCGGGCTGACCTGCAGTAACGGTATAGCTTGATGTAGCACCCGCTCCTACTGTAGCAGGGAATATCAACATACCATCGTAAGTAAGCTGATAAGGCACCTGAGCTTTAGTAGCCGCATCTACAACCACATACTTCTGACCATCTTTCAAGCTGACTTTCTGCAGCTTTGTAAGAGGCACTTCTACCATTTCACCGTCACGGGCGAAATCGAGTGAGTTGTGTACAGACACAACCACACCCTCTCCGGCAGAACATCCTGCCAACAATGAAGTCAGCATAAGGAGTCCGCCCATTTTTTTAATCATTCTGTCTGAAACTAACATTATACTTTAGAATTAGATTTTGCCTTTTCCACAGCAGTTCTTGTACTTCAATCCGCTACCGCAAGGACATGGATCGTTACGTCCTACTGTCTTCTCTGCACGGTAAGGTTCAGTCTTAGCCTCACGTGTGTCACGGTTGGCAGCTGCCTGCTGAGCTGGATCGGTCAAATCCTGCTTTTCTTCACGATACTGCTGACGTGGTTTTTCTTCTACCGGAGCCTCACGAACTTCTTCGGGTTCCTGTACTGGAATCTGACCACGCATCAATACTGAGATAGTTTCGTTATTGATCTTGCTTACCATGTTATCGAACAAAGTTACAGACTCAAGTTTGAAGATCAACAACGGGTCTTTCTGTTCGTAGCTTGCATTCTGTACAGAGTGCTTCAAATCGTCAAGCTCACGCAAGTTTTCTTTCCATGCGTCATCAATGGTATGCAGCAAGATAGCCTTCTCGAATGCCTTAACGATAGCCTTAGATTCAGTTTCGTAAGCTTCCTTCAGGTTTACAGAGATGTTATACATGCGGTGTCCGTCGGTGATAGGAATCATGATGTTTTCATACATATGACCCTGAGCCTCGTATACCTGCTTGATAACCGGATTGGCAATCTGAGCCATACGTTCAGTCTTACGTTTGAAGAGGGCCATAGCTTCCTGGAATGTCTTCTCTGCCAAGTCTTCTTTACGCTTATCGTTGAATTCTTCTTCAGTGAAAGGAACTTCCATAGCCAATGTCTGAAGAATTTCCATCTTGCAGTCATTATAAGTAGGCTGTTCTACCGCATTGGCGCAACGATCCCAAATCATATCTACGATATCCATACCGATACGTTCACCCATCAAGGCGTGACGACGCTTAGTATAGACTACTGTACGCTGCTTGTTCATTACGTCATCGTATTCCAACAAACGCTTACGGATACCGAAGTTGTTTTCTTCTACCTTCTTCTGAGCACGTTCGATAGACTTAGAAATCATGCTGTGTTCTATCATTTCGCCTTCCTTGAATCCCATCTTATCCATCCAATGAGCGAGACGGTCGGATGCGAACAGACGCATCAAGTCGTCTTCCAAAGAAACGAAGAATACTGAAGAACCCGGGTCACCCTGACGTCCGGCACGACCACGCAACTGACGGTCTACACGGCGTGACTCATGACGCTCTGTACCGATGATGGCCAAACCGCCTGCAGCCTTAACTTCAGCACTCAGCTTGATATCGGTACCACGACCTGCCATGTTAGTAGCGATGGTAACGGTCTTTCCTTGTCCAGCCTTAGCTACAATCTCAGCTTCTTTCTGGTGCAACTTAGCGTTCAATACGTTATGTTCAATCTTACGCAATGTAAGCATCTTGCTCAGCATTTCAGAGATTTCTACAGATGTGGTACCAACCAATACCGGACGACCGGCATTTACCATCTTTTCGATTTCTTCGATAACCGCTTTATACTTTTCACGCTTGGTCTTGTATACACGGTCGTTCATATCGATACGGGCAATAGGACGGTTAGTAGGAATAACCACTACATCCAATTTATAGATATCCCAGAATTCGCCTGCTTCTGTTTCGGCAGTACCTGTCATACCCGACAACTTATGGTACATACGGAAATAGTTCTGAAGAGTGATAGTAGCGAATGTCTGAGTAGCGGCTTCTACCTTCACTCCTTCTTTCGCTTCTACTGCCTGATGTAAGCCATCGCTCCAACGACGACCATCCATGATACGTCCGGTCTGTTCGTCTACAATCTTAACCTGTCCGTCCATTACCACATAGTCAGTATCCTTTTCGAACATGGTGTAAGCCTTAAGCAACTGGTTGATAGTATGTACGCGTTCTGACTTGATAGCATAGTTAGTAAGCAACTCGTCTTTCTTAGCCAACTTTTCTTCATCGGTAAGACCTGTTTCGTTTTCGAGAGCAGAAAGCTGTCCTGCGATATCAGGCAACACGAACAAAGTAGGATCCTGAGAGTTACCTGTAATCAAATCAACACCCTTATCAGTAAGGTCTACGCTCTTCAGCTTTTCATCGATTACAAAGTACAATGGTTCTACAGCCTCTGGCATACGTTTGTTGTTCTGCTCCATGTAGATTTCTTCGGTCTTCAGCATACCAGCCTTGATACCCGGTTCACTCAAGAACTTGATAAGCGGCTTGTTTTTAGGCAACGCCTTATGGCTACGGTACAAAGCCAAGAATCCGGCTTCTACATCTTCTTTCTTATCAGAATAAATAAGTCTCTTAGCATCGGCCAAGAACTGAGTAGCCAACTTACGCTGTGCTTCTACCAAACGTTCTACCAACGGACGGAGAACTTCGAAAAGTTGTTCGTCGCCCTTAGGAACAGGACCAGAGATAATAAGCGGAGTACGAGCATCGTCAATCAACACTGAGTCGACCTCATCGACGATAGCATAGTTATGTTTGCGCTGTACCAAATCTTTCGGGCTACCTGCCATATTATCACGAAGGTAGTCGAAACCGAATTCGTTGTTAGTACCGAAAGTAATATCGGCCATGTAAGCTCTACGGCGAGCGTCAGAGTTAGGCTGATGCTTATCGATACAGTCTACGCTCAATCCGTGGAACATATAAAGAGGGCCCATCCATTCAGAGTCACGCTTAGCCAAATAATCGTTGACAGTTACCACATGAACACCGTTTCCTGTCAAGGCGTTCAAGAATACAGGCAAGGTAGCTACCAAAGTCTTACCTTCACCAGTCGCCATTTCGGCAATCTTACCCTGATGCAATACGACACCACCAAACAACTGTACATCGTAGTGTACCATGTTCCATTTCATATCGTTACCGCCTGCTGTCCAATGGTTCTTCCAGATAGCCTTATCGCCATCGATAGAAACGAAATCTTTTCCTTCGCCAGCCAACTGACGGTCGAAATCGGTAGCAGTAACTACAATCTCATCGTTTTCAGACAAACGGCGTGCTGTATCTTTTACGATAGCAAACGCTGTAGGCAACACTTCGTTCAATGCCTTTTCGTACTTGTCGAGCACTTCTTTCTCAAGCTTATCAATCTGAGAGAAGATAGCCTCACGCTTTTCGAGTTCGGTGTCTTCGATAGTAGCTTTCAGCTCTTCTATCTTCTTGTTTTCTTCTACAGCCGAATTCTTGATGATTTGCTTCAGCTCTTGTGTTTTGGCACGAAGTTCGTCGTTGCTTAACTTGCTAATTTCTGGATACACGGCTTTAACTTTCTCTACCCACGGCTGAATTTCTTTCATGTCGCGGCTTGCCTTGTTTCCGAAAATCTTGCTTATAAATTCATTAAATCCCATTGTTATTTAGTTTTTATTATTTCAAAATTGATGTTTTTCACACATAATACGCCTATCGAAACCTACAAGATACCGATGTAACCGTTCAGTTATGTCATCAGAATTCTTGTACTTTCGCTATGGAATAACGGCACAAACCGTCGATAAACCCCATAGTACGCATTATACTTTTTAATTTATTTTTGCAAAGATAGAATAATAAGCCGATTATCGTTGCTTAATTCTAAATTTATTTACGAATCCCAGTTAAGGGTGCAGCTGTGGCTGCGTTGGGAGCGCGAATGCGCATGAAATGAGCGATGGTTGGAGCTATGGTAGCTACCTTAACTGACGTATAAAGGATTTCGGGCTTGATATTGCAGCCCATAAAAATAAGAGGTGCCGATGTATAGACATCGCGTACAACCTGTGAAGTCTGAGTATATTCATCTACAACACTCCATCCGGGCATTACTTCTACGTAAATATCACCCGAGCAATTAACGTTATAGCTGTTCTTTATCTTATCGACGGCAGGAGTCCATGAACCAAGCAACACGCGCTGTGACGAGTAGGCAGAACGAACGCCACTCATCTGCACGATAAAGTCGCATGAGCGGTTAAGTATCTCAGTAAGATTGAGCTTACGATCTTCTATAAGCTTGTGATTAAGATAAATCTGACGATCGAAATAGGTTTCTACATACTGTCCGGGTCCGTAAATGGCCATCAAGTACATGTTAAGCAAGGCTCCACAACGCTTGATGTGGAATTCACCACCAGGAATGCGATACTGCTGAGGGTCTTTAGGGTCGCCATCAGCATATCCTGTAGAAGTAATAACGAAAAGGGTATTACCCAAACCTACCTTACGGTCTATCAAATCGAGCAAATCGCCAATGGTATTATCCAGACGTACGTATACGTCTTGTATCTCCATCGACAGTTCGCTGTTTGGACGATGATCGTAATTGCCTGCGTAGTACGACAATGTAAGAAGGTCAGGCACATTATCCCTTCCTATCTGGGTCTGTGTAAGACATGCGTTTACCAAACGGTTCACCTCATCGTTTACGTACGGACTGGTTTTGAACTTACGATACTTATCCATTCTCTCATCAGAGAAATTATGCTTGAAGGTAAGTTGCTTCGACTCAGAGGTCATGTATCTATAAGAAGTGACCGCAAGATAAGGTCCCCAAGTCATGTTTCCGATACGGAAATCGAGCCCTTCTCTATCGTTATAAGATGTAACCCATTGCGGGAAGTTGCCGTAATAAGTAGAACCGCACCACTTTCCGTTCTCATCGTTAAGCCAGAAGGCTCCTTTCGAAGCATGTCCAGCCGCGAGAACCGCCATTTCGCGAGTCGGAGCGATAGAATATGTTTCCGCTTCACCGCAAGTAGCCACCATCAATTCGTCTGACAATGTAGAAACGGTAAGACGAGCCGGAGAAGTGCTTTCTGAAGTATAGATACCCATAAAAGCAGAATCGTCTACAGCCTTGATGATACGAAGCGATGAACGGTCCATCCAATTATTGCCTACGATACCATTATAATAAGGTGTAGCTCCAGTATAAATAGATGCGACAGCCGACGAACGGTCTACATTGATGAAATCGTATTCGGCGTTATAATAAATACGTCCTTCTTTAAGCAGCTTCTTGAACCCACGCTCGCCATACAAAGCAGAAAATGCCTCCATATAGTCTGCACGGAACTGATCAATGGTCAGCCCTACAACTAAACGTGGAGTAGCGGAAGTCTGGGCTTGGGCTTGCAAACCAGCCAAGACAAAAGCGGCAATTAAAGATGTAAGTATACGTTCTTTCATTTTCTTTTTCTACAAACTAATATATGGCCTGCATAGTTCACCAGCAAACCGAGTGCCAAAGGTAATACCGATAAATTAATTTTTTGTCCGCAAACGGGTATTATACATATAAAAAGTGTTAAACACACAACAAAAAACCAATATATGCTGATATGTTTATGTTTCATTCCGGCAAAGACTATCCATGGAAGACATAAAAGAGGCAGCGGATTAAAGAGGATAATCATCCAATTTGAGCCCACAGTAGGATGAACCGAGAAGAAAAAGAGGAAAGCAATAATACAACCTGCCACACCTTGTGCTACACATAATATTATATCAAGCCACCAATATACAGAGCCGTGTATATATTGCCAATACACTAAGAAGAGGCAAATGGCGAAAAATAAAAGAGAACATATCATCGGCGACAAGACAAAGCCAGGTTCCGACGAAGCCTCCTCAGCCTCTATCGCCTTAAACTCCGTCGACACCAGCGGACGCTTCACTCCCTTTGAGTCTACAATGAAAGCTCTTTGGGCATAGCTACGCATATAAAAAGGAGCGAACATCTGCAAACGCTTCCCTATCGTACGGTCGGCCGCAGCACCTAAACAGAGGTCGATGCCTAACTCATCCCAATCGGAATTACGGGTGTATTCATGAACTATCGAACGGAAAGTACGGCCTGGGAATGAATCAGGATACACTACATTACCATCAATAGCCTGTTCTATACGGTCGCGAGCGCGAGAGGTACAATTATCATAGAAGTAATTATAGCGGTATACCCTATTCTGCGGTTTATAATTCTCTTCTAGCAGATACAACAATTTCTGATTTTCTCGTTCTGTAAGATTCAGCACCTGCTGATACACATCAGAGCCGCGCATGGCATACTCTGCCTCGAAATACTCGTACGGGATAACACCCAACTGATAATCGGTCTCGCCCTTCACAAAGCGCATTACGAAGTTCGGTGTGTTAAAGCTGAACAAACCATAATTGAACACTACGTCTACCCCACGGGTATAATTTTCATAACGGATAGCAGTATGACCAAACAATGAATAAATCTCCTGTCCAGGAGCACAAGTCATCAAGCTAAAACGGATACTATCGCGCTGTTCCTGCCCATGAACCATAGATGGAAAGCAAAGCAGAAGTGACAATAGTAAGAAAATACGAAATTGTTTCAACATAATTGGTTTATTAAAATAGAACGAGCGTTATTCTGATACAAAAGTAAAGCGAATTATTGATACCCGCTAAAGAAATTCGGTGTTTTATTACATTCCTATCTTTTTTTTATTTTACTTTGCATCCGAAAAAATAAACAAAGAAGTGAATTTAGTCATTGATATAGGCAACACGATTGCAAAAATCGCTGTGTTCGAGAACAAAGAGGTGATAGAGGTCATTCGTGGCTCGAACCATTCGCTTGACTGCTTAGCCATGCTCTGCAACAAATACCCCATTAAAAGAGGTATAATAGCATCTGTCATAACACTAAGCGACACGATTAGACGTCAGCTCAGCAAACTCGACTTCCCCGTAATGGAACTAACATACCAAACCCCCGTCCCTATACAAAACATGTATAAATCACCCAAGACATTGGGTATGGACAGACTTGCCGCAGTAGTAGGAGCCAACTATCTGCTGCCCGACAAGAATTTGTTGGTGATAGACGCAGGCACGGCCGTCACCTACGAGTTCATCGACAAGGACGGACGCTACTGGGGAGGCAATATATCTCCGGGCATTTACACACGGTTCAAAGCCCTGAGCGCATGCTGCGACCAGCTGCCGTTGATAGAGAAAAAAGGTGAGTTACCAGATTTCGGATACGACACTACCACAGCCATCCGTTCTGGTGTAATTAAGGGAATGCAATTCGAAATTGCCGGCTATATACGCCAAATGCAGAAGAAACACACCGATCTTTTGGTTTTTTTAACTGGAGGAGATAAATTTTCTTTTGATTCCAACTTAAAAAGTATCATCTTTGCAGATAGATTTTTAGTATTAAAAGGTTTAAACAGAATATTAGATTATAATGTTAAGTAACAAAAAAGTTCTTATTAGCGCCATGATGATGGCTGGAGCGCTTACCGCAAACGCCCAATCTGGCACTAACTCTCCTTATACAAGATACGGATTAGGAGACTTGGCTGGTCGTGGCTTTGCTGGTCACGCCGCAATGGGCGGTGTTGGCTACGGAGTGCGAAACAGCAACCAAGTCAACCTCATTAACCCGGCTGCTATTTCAAGCGTAGATTCACTGTCGTTCATGTTTGATGTAGGCATGAGTCTGCGAAGCTCGAACTACAAGGAAAACGGAATTAAGAACAATGCTAAAAATTCAAGCTTCGATTATATAGCTATGCAGTTCCGCCTGCACAAACGTTTGGGTATAGCCTTAAGTTTCACTCCTTATTCTACTACAGGATACAACTTCAACTCAACTACACCTATTTTTTATAAGGACGGAACATCTGCAGGATCTACCACTAATACATTTTATGGAGATGGAGGATTGCAACAGTTTTCTGTCGGCTTAGGATTCAAAGTCCTCAAAAACTTATCGGTAGGTGTAAATGCAGGATATATGTATGGTTCTATCGATTATCAGGCAGCTACTTCGCCGTCGTCTTCTAGCGACCAGACTATTAATTACCGCAACTTGTCGGTTAATAGCTATAACGCCAACTTCGGTATACAGTATACTCAGCAACTGAACAAAAACGACAATTTGACAGTGGGCTTGGTGTATGGATTAGGGCATAAGCTTAACTCTACCTACACTACAGGTACTCAGGTGACCGATAATTCAAGCTTTGTTCAGACAAATGAAAACAAAGAGGAAGACGGTTTTGGCATACCGCACACATTCGGCGTAGGTTTGGCGTATAACAAGAAGAAAAACCTGACAGTAGGATTAGATTACACCCTCGAAAAATGGTCGAAAGTTAAATACAACGGACTCGATAACCAATACAACGATATGTCGAAAGTTTCGGCAGGTATAGAATATACACCTAATACATTAGGCAGAAACTACCTGAAACGCATAAGCTACCGCGCCGGTGTATACTATAACAACTCTTACCTGAAGCTTCCTACATGCGACGGTCCTAAGGAATTAGGAGTAAGCGCAGGTTTCGGATTGCCTCTGCACTTGTTCCAGCGTAACACTATGCTGAACATTACAGGTCAATACGTTCACCTGAAACCCTCTGTAAGCAACATGCTCTCTGAAAACAGATTCGTCATCAAACTCGGATTGACATTCAATGAGCATTGGTTTATGAAATGGAAAGTCAACTAATAAAAACTATAAATTTATATACGATGAAGATGAAGATGGTTACAATGTTGTGCGCACTTTCATTGGGCACAACAGCAGTTTTTGCTCAAAAAGGAGTAGAAGACGGTTCACGTTTCGGACACGGTGAAGACAGCCTCCGTTGTCTGCAGAACATCAGTATTTATACTGAGTATGTTAAGACTAACAATTTCAAAGATGCATACACTCCGTGGAAGGCAGTGTTTACAGAAGCTCCTATCGCTCAGGTAGGTACTTACGTTAACGGTGCTAAAATCTTGAGAGGTCTTATCGCATCATCAAAAGATGCCGCTCAGCAGAAAAAATACCTCGACGAATTGATGGGTGTACACGATCAGCGTATCAAGTACTTGGACGCTTTGAATGGATTGGTTAGAAACCCGACTACCAAAGGTTCTATAGTAGGCATGAAGTCTCACGACTACATTATCTTCTCTGGAAAGAATGTAGACGTAAACAAGGCATACGAACTGACTAAAGAAGCTATCGACTTGGAAAAAGAAAACGCTGATTACTTCACATTCCAGGATATGATGGATATGTCTGCTCGTAAACTGAAAATCGACAACAATCATAAAGAACAGTTCATCCAGGACTACTTGGCAGTATCTGGTTACGCAGACGCAGCTTACAAAGCAGCGACTAAAGAAAAAGCAAAAGCAGCGTTGAAGGCAGCTAAAGACAATGTTGACGCTTACTTCATCAACAGTGGTACAGCTACTTGCGAAAACTTGCAGGCTATCTACGGCCCGAAGGTTGCTCAGAACAAGACAAACTTGGATTATCTGAAACAAGTTATCTCTGTAATGCAGCTCTTGAAATGTACTAATGAAGAAGCTTACTTCGAAGCATCAGAAGCAGCTCACGCTATTGAACCTACAGCAGCTACTGCAGCAGGATGTGGTTATATGTACTACAAGAAAGGCAACATCGATAAGAGCGTAGAATACTTTGATCAGGCTATCCAGTTGGAACAAGATCCTGAAAAGAAAGCAGAATACTGCTACAACACTGCAGTTGTATTGTTCAGCAAAAAGCAGTTGAGCAAGGCTAAACAGTACTGCCACAAAGCTATCTCTATCAACGATCATTATGGTAAACCATATATCTTGATTGCTCAGATGTATGCATCAAGCCCTAACTGGAGTGACGAAGCAGCTTTGAACAAATGTACTTACTTCGCTGTAATCGACAAATTGCAGAAAGCTAAATCAGTAGATCCTAGCGTAGCAGAAGAAGCAAACAAATTAATCGGTTCTTACGCCGGACATACACCTAAAGACGAAGATTTGTTCTTCCTTGGTTTGAAGAAAGGTAACTCTGTAACTATCGGTGGATGGATTGGCGAGACTACTACTATCAGATAATAATCTATAGCAAAATCTCATGTCTGAAAGACAAACAAACAAAAGATTTATTATAAACTTAAGCATAACAGTTGCCATCTGGGCAACTGTTATGCTTATTTTGCTACCATCGTGCAGCAAGAAAAAAGAGCTGGCAGCAGCTGTCGGCCAAGATGATTCAATCCCTGATATGAGAAGCACAGGAGTCACTACCCTTATCTCCGATTCAGGACTAATCAGATATAAAATAATAACAGCCGAATGGCTGGTATATAATCAGGTGGACACTCCTTTCTGGGCGTTCGAAAAAGGTATTTATCTGGAAAAGTTCGATACCCTATTTCATATCGACGCCAGCATAAAGGCAGACACCGCTTATTATTACGAACCAAAGAAATTATGGGAACTACGTGGCAACGTACATATACGCAGCCAGCGAGGTGATAAATTCGATACCGAACTATTATACTGGAACCAACAGAAAGAAAAGATTTATTCCGACAAATTCATCAGAATAGAACAGCCAGACCAAGTCCTTACAGGATACGGATTCGAATCGAACCAACAAATGACCGAGTATCAGATTTATAACAATACGGGCGTTTTCACTGTAGAAGACACCGGAATGCCTGACTCGACCACAACAAAATAGAAAATTCAACACACTACATATTATGACTTTAGCTATAGAATTGATATTGTCAATGGTTTTTTCAGCATTCTTCTCAGGAATGGAAATAGCCTTTGTGTCATCAAATAAGCTGCGGTTTGAAATGGGAAAGAACAGTAGCTTTTCAGCCCATATACTTTCTATATTCTACCGAAACCCGAACAACTTTATATCTACCATGCTGGTTGGAAACAATATAGCACTGGTAATCTATGGTATATGGATGGCGCAACTGATAGAGAAACACCTATTGGGCGGATTTGAAATCAATAATGCCCTACTGGTGTTTATAGAGACTATTCTTTCTACGGCTATCATATTGGTTACGGGAGAATTTATGCCCAAAACCTTATTTAAGATAAATCCAAACGGCATACTAAAAGTGTTCGCCATCCCGGCTTTTCTGTGCTATGTCATCTTATTCCCTATCAGCAGATTTGCATCGTTACTGTCAGAAGGCATTCTACGTCTCACCGGTACCAAAATCAACAAAGAAGCTACCAACAAGGCTTTTACTAAAGTAGACCTTGACTACTTCATTCAAAGCAGCATCGAAGAGTCGAAGAACGAAGAAAGTCTGGATACAGAAGTTAAGATATTCAGAAACGCACTCGATTTCTCTAACATAAAAGTGAGAGACTGCATGATTCCACGTACAGAAATCATCGCCATAGAGATTAATGCGGAACTTAGCGAACTGAAGGAACAATTCATAGAAAACGGTATCAGCAAGGTGATTGTGTATAAAGATAACATAGACAACGTTGTAGGTTATATCCATTCTTCCGAACTGTTTAAACCTATATCCGACTGGAAAAAGAATATCAGAACCATTCCTATCGTACCCGAAACCATGGGAGCACATAAGCTGATGAAGATACTTATGCAGCAAAAACGCTCGCTGGCAGTAGTGGTAGATGAGTTCGGAGGAACATCGGGCATCGTGTCGATGGAAGACCTTGTAGAAGAAATCCTAGGAGACATAGAAGACGAGCACGACACTAACTCAACCATCGCCAAGAAGATTAGCGACAACGAGTATATTCTGTCGGGCCGAATGGAAATAGAAAAGGCCAACGAAGATTTCAATCTTGACTTACCAGAAAGCGATGATTATCAAACCATCGGCGGATTGATATTACACGAATATCAAAGCTTTCCTAAAGTACATGAACTGATTACGATTGATAATTTCCAGTTCAGAATCATAAAAGTAACGGCTACGAAGATAGAATTAGTCAAGTTGAAAGTGAATAATTAGCAAGTTTTTTGAGGAAAAGAAGGTGTCTTTATGACATTTTTTGTATCTTCGTGCGCTAAAGTAGAAAACAATAAACAAAAATAATAACTTTAAATGGCAACTTTACAGAAAATTAGAAGCAAAGGACCATTATTGGTCATTGTTATCGGTCTTGCCCTATTCGCATTTATTGCCGGAGATGCATGGAAAGTGCTTCAGCCGCATCAGGGAAAACAAGACGTAGGAGAAGTTAACGGAAAAGCACTTTCAGCTCAGGATTTCCAGCAAATGGTAGAAGAGCTTAGCGACGTTATCAAATTAACAAACAACCTCCAGTCACTGAATGACGAACAGCTTACTTCACTCAGAGATCAGGTATGGAACACATATGTAACTAACCAGTTGATTGCAGGAGAAGCTGAAAAATTGGGATTGAAAGTTACAGACAAAGAAATCCAGACTGTTATCGAAGAAGGTACAAACCCACTGCTTATGCAGACTCCGTTCCGCAACCCGCAGACTGGCGCTTTCGATAAGGATATGCTGAAGAAATTCTTGGCAGACTACGCTAACATGGACGCTACTAAGATGTCGGCTGAATATGCAGAATACTACCATAGAATGGGTAACTTCTGGAAATTCATCGAAAAGACATTGAAACAGTCTTTGTTGGTTGAAAAATATCAGAACCTGATTTCTAAGTCATTCATTTCTAACCCTGTTGCTGCAGAAGACGCATTCAACGGACGTACCGAAGAATCAGACATCCTTTTGGCTGGCGTTCCTTATTCTTCTATCAGCGACTCTACAGTTACTGTTTCTGACAGCGAAATCAAGGACTTGTACAACCAAAGAAAAGAATCTTTCAAGCAGGAAATCGAAACTCGCGACATCAAGTTTGTTGATGTTCATGTAGTTCCTTCTGCTGCCGACCGCGAAAACGTTCAGAAAGAAGTTACTGAATCTGCAAACCAATTGGCTAGCACAACTTCAGACTACGCTGCATTCGTTCGTTCTGCGGGTTCTTCAATTCTTTATTCTGACGTTCCTGCCGGAAAGACTATCTTCCCTGCCGATGTAGCAGCTCGTTTGGATTCTGTAGGCATAAACGAAGTATACGGTCCTTACTACAGCCAGAGCGACGACTCTTACAACGCATTCAAGATTATCGCTAAGACCACTGCTCCAGACTCTATTCAGTTCCGTCAGATTCAGGTAATGGGTGAAACAGAAGAAAAGACAGCTTCTTTGGCCGACAGTATCTACAACGCTATCAAGGGTGGAGCTAACTTCGCTGAAGTAGCTAAGATTTACGGTCAGACTGGCGAAAGCGATTGGGTTAACGCTCAGGGATGGGAAGGTCAAGCTATCAACGCTGACATGCTTCCTTACGTTAACGCCTTGACTACTCAGGATGTAAACGCTTTGACAAACTTGAAAATCGGCCAAGGCAACATCATCTTGCAGGTTACTGCTAAGAAAGCTATGAAGACTAAATATAAAGTAGCTATCGTTAAGCGTCCGGTAGAGTTCAGCAAAGAAACATATAACCAGGCTTACAACAAGTTCAGCCAGTTTGTTGCTCAGAGCACTACACTCGAAAGCCTTGAAAAGAACGCAGAAGAAGCAGGTTACACTGTTACTCCAAGATCAGACTTCCGTAGCGACGAACATTATGTAGGTGGAATCAAGTCAACTCGCGAAGCTCTGAAATGGGTGTTCGACGCAAAACCGGGCAACGTATCTCCGTTGTACGAATGTGGCGAAAACGACCACCTGTTGGTTGTAGCTCTCGAAGCTGTCAACCCGAAAGGTTATGTAAACGTTAAGAAAGTAGCCGACATGTTGAAACTTGAACTTATCCGCGACAAGAAAGCAGAAAAGATCATGGCTGACATGAAGGGATTCAACTCTTTGGATCAGGTGAAAGGTATGAAAAACGCAGTGAGCGACACTGTTAAACACGTAACTTTCGCAGCTCCTACTTTCGTATCTGTAACACGCTCTAGCGAACCTGCAGTAAGCGCATGCGCTTCTAAGACAGCAGTCAACAAGGCTTCTGCTCCTATCAAGGGTATGGGTGGTGTATTCATGATTCAGGTTTACAACAAGAATAAGAGCGAAGAGAAATTCGACGCAAAACAGGAAGAAGCTACTCTGTCTAACATGGCAGCACGCTATGCAGGACAGTGCATCTACGAATTGCGCGAAAAAGCAAAAGTAAAAGATCAGCGTTACTTGTTCTTCTAATAAGAAACAAACACACTACTATATTTTAAAATCTCCTTTCCCTATCATCACGGGAAGGGAGATTTTTTTTGCCCTTATTTGCCGATGCAGAAAGTTTACTTCCCCACGCAAGAAACGTAATAAACATAGCTCTACAGCATCTTCTTGAAAGGGACTAAAAAGAATGTGAATAGTAAGTCTGCAATATGCGAATTGCATGTTTGCAATATGCGAATGGTAAGTCTGCAATTCGCATTCTTTTTCCACGTTTAGAAAGCCATTTTTATGCATCCTGATTTTTACAATTCCTCTACTGCAACATAAATCTGATAACGAGTTTCCTCTGAAACCGGAGTAAGCGATAAGTAGCCCTTCTGAATCTTACCCCCAATAACTTGCAGCGGATGACGCTCAATCATATCACGATGAAAACTCAGAGCCTGGCCATCAGTGCTATAATACTCCACGCAATACATACCATTAGAAGCGGAATCTACAAAGCGGTTATAAAACAGACGAGACACCACACCCATATTCATGCGCAGATTCACCTCAACCAACGGATGAAGCTTGTATCCGCCATCTGCATCACGGCAAACCATCATGTCAACACCGAAGTAACCGCTGTAAGCGTATGCCACATTGTCAGAGAAGTAACGCAGTAACGCCTCACGCGTCATGCGCAACGTATCTGCAGAGACGAAAGAACATATTCGTTCTTCTACAGCAGCATCAGATACCAAAAGATTACCTTTATAATTCCCATGCGAATCGGTTTCAAATAGAGAATAACCTACAAAACTCACCGCTCCACCCTCAGAACGGAACTCCATAGCGAAATCGCACACCTTATTATATAGAGGCTCCGCCATGATGCAGCCTTGTGTACGCAGGGTACGAAGAATCCAACCTTCAGCCGATGAAGTAAGCCCGGCGAGCGACAGTTTCATCAGCCCTCTTCCACTGCCCGACCACGGTGTTTTAAGTACCACCTGCTCATGACGATGCATGAAATCTACAACTTGAGTCAACGAATCGCACACCTGCGACAGTCCGCACGTCTGCTGTATATGACGCAACTGCTTTAACAAACTAGCGTAATGGTTCCTGCCCGACAAAGCACGATAACGCGACAGCCACTCGTCCGACGGAAGGTTTTCATCACCCACCCCATTATCGCAAAGCGTTGCGACCAATGCCGGGTTCCATCCCCACGGAGAACAAGGCTTGTCAAGAAACCTATCAGTTATACCCACGTTTACGCCTAAAGCCGACACATCAGCACAGGTAGCAAAATCAACAACCAAGGTGGCATCATTTACCTTCACAAAATCGCCATCCCCGGCAATCCAAAGCGGAAGCAGCTCCAAATCGGAAGCCATTTTCACAATACCAGCCGGCGATTTATAGTAAGGAGAAAACGTAGCCAAAGCCATATCATTGTCAGGATTAAATAAGAACACAGAACCAGACATAATTTTTATCATTAATGCAGAACAAAGTTAGAACAAAAAAATAATATTTTGCCAACTCCAGTTTGCAAATTAATGAAGTCTTTGTATATTTGCATCGACGAAAATAAAAATCATGGAAGCTTTTTACAGAACACACAGCTACTTGGTAGAACATACAAATGCCCCTGTCAGACGAGATTTAATGGATGAAATAGATTGGAGCCATCGCCTGATTGGTATCAAAGGGACACGTGGAGTGGGAAAAACGACTTTCCTTTTACAATATGCAAAAGAAAAGTTCGGTCTTGACCGCTCATGCCTGTTTGTCAACATGAATAATTTTTATTTTTCGCAAAACAGTCTGGTAGATTTCGCCGGAGAATTCGTTAAGCGAGGCGGTAAAGTCTTGCTGATAGACCAAGTATTCAAGCTTCCACACTGGAGTCACGACCTGCGTACTTGTTATGAGCGCTACCCTAATCTGAAAATAGTTTTTACCGGATCGTCGGTAATGAGACTTAAAGATGAAAATCCTGAACTTAACGGAATAGTACATTCTTACAACTTGAGAGGATTTTCGTTCCGCGAATTCCTAAACCTGCAAACAGGTAATCATTTCAGTTCTTATACCCTCGAAGAAATTCTGGAAAATCATGAGCATATCGCCAAGACGATACTGCCTCACATCAATCCGCTAAATTATTTTCAAGACTATATCCACCACGGCTTTTACCCATTCTTCCTAGAGAAAAGAAACTTCTCTGAGAACCTGCTAAAGACCATGAACATGATGATAGAAGTGGATATTCTGTTAATTAAACAAATTGAATTGAAATATCTTTCAAAGATAAAAAAATTACTATATTTGTTGGCGGTAGACGGACCGGTAGCTCCTAACGTGAGCCAGTTGGCCACTGATATCAAGACATCGCGTGCCACAGTAATGAATTACATCAAATATCTGGCCGACGCGCGACTGATAAACATGGTTTATCCAAATGGAGAATTATTCCCCAAAAAACCTTCAAAGATTATGATGCACAACACCAACCTGATGTACAGCATATATCCGGTAAAGGTGGAAGAACAGGATGTGCTTGAAACATTTTTCGTGAACTCACTGTGGAAAGACCATAAAGTAAACAAAGGCGAGAAAGGGACCTCTTTCTTAGTAGACAGCAACCTCCATTTCAGAATATGCGCTGCCGGATGCAAGGTAAAGGGCAACCCCAACGTATTTTACGCCACACATAAAATCGAAATAGGCTACGGAAATCAGATTCCGTTGTGGCTGTTCGGTTTCTTGTATTAATATAATATTGACCTTAAAACATTTTATTATTATCTAATATAATTAGTAATTGTATGACTAAACAAAAAAAATTCATCACTTGTGATGGTAACGAAGCTGCTGCACATATATCTTATATGTTCACAGAAGTAGCTGCTATCTACCCCATCACTCCGTCGTCTACTATGGCAGAACACGTAGACGAATGGGCTGCCGCAGGTCGTAAAAACATCTTCGGCGAAACTGTTTTGGTACAAGAAATGCAGTCTGAAGGTGGTGCAGCAGGTGCTGTACACGGTTCACTTCAGGCAGGTGCATTAACAACTACTTATACAGCATCACAGGGTCTTTTGCTGATGATCCCTAATATGTACAAGATTGCCGGTGAGTTCTTGCCATGCGTATTCCACGTATCAGCTCGTACTTTGGCTTCTCATGCATTGTGTATCTTCGGTGACCACCAAGACGTTATGTCTACTCGCCAAACAGGTTTCGCTATGTTGTGCGAAGGATCTGTACAGGAAGTGATGGACTTGGCTGGTGTAGCTCACTTGGCTACTATCAAGTCTCGCGTTCCATTCGTAAACTTCTTCGACGGTTTCCGTACTTCTCATGAAATCCAGAAGATCGAAAAGATTGAAAACGAAGACCTCGCTCCGCTTATCGATCAGGAAGCTTTGAAAGAATTCCGTGAACGTGCACTGTCTCCTAACCACCCTGTAATGCGTGGTATGGCAGAAAACCCGGATCACTTCTTCCAGCACAGAGAATCATGCAACAACTTCTACGATGCAGTTCCGCAGATTGTAGAAGACTACATGAAAGAAATCAACAAGATCACAGGCCGCAACTACGGTTTGTTCGATTACTATGGTGCAGAAGACGCAGAACATGTAATCATCGCTATGGGTTCTGTAACAGAAGCTATCCGCGAAGTTATCGACCACTTGACAGCTCAGGGCAAGAAAGTTGGTTTGGTTGCAGTTCACTTGTATCGTCCGTTCTCTGCTAAGCACTTCATGGCTGCAGTTCCTAAGACTGCTAAGATCATCACTGTACTTGACCGTACTAAGGAACCGGGTGCAAACGGCGAACCTTTGTATCTTGATGTTAAAGACTGCTTCTACGGCGTAGAAAACGCTCCGGTTATCGTAGGCGGACGTTATGGTTTGGGTTCTAAGGATACTACTCCTGCTCAGATTATCGCAGTTTACAAGAACATGGAATTGCCAGAACCTAAGAACCACTTCACTGTAGGTATCGTTGATGACGTTACATTTACTTCACTTCCTCAGGAAGCAGAAATCGCAGTAGGTGGCGAAGGTATGTTCGAAGCTAAGTTCTTCGGTCTTGGTGCCGACGGTACTGTAGGTGCTAACAAGAACTCAGTTAAGATTATCGGTGACAACACTGACAAGCACTGCCAGGCTTACTTCTCTTACGACTCTAAGAAGTCAGGAGGTTTCACTTGCTCTCACTTGCGTTTCGGTGATACTCCTATCCGTTCTACATATTTGGTAAACACTCCGAACTTCGTAGCTTGCCACGTACAGGCATACTTGCACATGTACGATGTAACTCGCGGTTTGCGCGACAACGGTTCATTCTTGCTGAACACTATATGGGAAGGTGAAGAATTGGCTAAGAACTTGCCTAACAAGGTTAAGAAATATTTCGCAAAACACAATATCACTGTATACTACATCAACGCAACTCAGATTGCTCAGGAAATTGGTTTGGGTAACCGTACCAACACTATCCTTCAGAGCGCATTCTTCCGTATCACTGGCGTTATTCCAGTAGACTTGGCTGTAGAACAGATGAAGAAGTTCATCGTTAAGTCTTACGGTAAGAAGGGTGAAGACGTTGTAAACAAGAACTACGCTGCAGTAGATCGCGGTGGCGAATACAAACAATTGACTATCGATCCTGAATGGGTTAACTTGCCAGATGATCCTAAGGCTGAAAACAACGATCCAGCTTTCATCAACGAAGTAGTTCGTCCTATCAACGGTCAGGATGGTGACTTGTTGCCAGTATCAGCATTCAAGGGTATCGAAGACGGTACTTGGTATGCAGGTACAGCTAAGTTCGAAAAACGTGGTGTTGCCGCATTCGTTCCTGAATGGAATCCTGAAAACTGTATCCAGTGTAACAAGTGTGCTTACGTTTGTCCTCACGCTGCTATCCGTCCGTTCGTATTGAACGCTGAAGAACAGCAGGGCGCTAACTTCGCATCACTTAAGGCTGTAGGAAAACAGTTCGACGGCATGACATTCCGTATGCAGGTAGACGTTATGGACTGCTTGGGTTGCGGTAACTGTGTTGACGTATGTCCGGGTAATCCTAAGAAAGGTGGCAAGGCATTGTCTATGCAGCACTTGGAAAGCCAGTTGGCTGAAGCTGCAAACTGGGATTACTGCGTAGAACACGTTTCTTCTAAGCAGAACTTGGTAGACATCAAGTCTAACGTTAAGAACTCTCAGTTCGCTACTCCGTTGTTCGAGTTCTCTGGAGCTTGCTCTGGTTGTGGTGAAACTCCGTACGTTAAGTTGATTTCTCAGTTGTTTGGTGACCGTGAAATGGTTGCTAACGCTACTGGATGTTCTTCTATCTACTCTGGTTCAGTTCCTTCTACTCCTTATACTACAAACGAAAAGGGTCAGGGTCCTGCTTGGGCTAACTCATTGTTCGAAGACTTCTGCGAATTCGGTCTTGGTATGGAACTCGCAAACAAGAAGTTGCGTAACCGTTTGGAAGAAGCTATGAAGGGTGCTATCGAAGCAGAAGGTACTCCTGCTGAATACAAAGAAGCATTCCAGGAATGGATTGACGGTCGCAACGATGCTGACAAGAGCAAGGCTGCTGCTGAAAAAATCGTTCCATTGGTAGAGGCTGCAAAAGACAAGTGCGGATTCTGCAAGACTATCGATGAATTCAAAGACTACTTGGTAAAACGCTCACAGTGGATTATCGGTGGTGACGGTGCTTCTTACGATATCGGTTACGGAGGTTTGGATCACGTTATCGCTTCTGGCGAAGATGTAAACATCTTGGTTCTTGATACCGAAGTTTACTCTAATACTGGTGGTCAGGCTTCTAAGGCTACTCCTCTTGGTGCTATCGCTAAGTTCGCTGCTTCTGGTAAGCGCGTACGTAAGAAAGATATGGGTATGATCGCTACTACTTACGGTTACGTATACGTAGCTCAGATCGCAATGGGTGCTGACCAGGCTCAGACTTTGAAGGCTATCCGCGAAGCTGAAGCATATCCTGGACCATCATTGGTTATCGCTTACGCTCCATGTATCAACCACGGTTTGAAAGCTGGTATGGGTAAATCTCAGGCTGAAGAGGCTAAGGCTGTTGAATGTGGTTACTGGCACTTGTGGCGCTTCAACCCGCTGTTGGAAGCTGAAGGAAAGAACCCGTTCTCACTCGACTCTAAGGCTCCTAACTGGGATAACTTCCAGGATTACCTGAAGGGTGAAGTTCGTTTCGCTTCTGTAGCAAAACAGTATCCTACTCAGGCTGCTGAATTGTTCCAGGCATGTCAGGATATGGCTAAGAAACGTTATGATTCTTACCTACGTATGGCTGCTATGGACTGGAGCGACGAAAAAGAAGCTTAATATAATAAGCGTAAACGCTTCATAATTATAAAGGAGATAAATGCCTTATGGTGTTTATCTCCTTTTTTTATTTTCATTATTCAATTATTTGGTCTATATTTATAGCACGATAAGTAATCATAATAAAACGGGTACTATGAGCAATTTATTCAGAAAGTGGATCAAATTTGAGATTTTGTCATCTCTATTCGGGTCATTCTTTGCCTTTTTGTGGATGTTCAGAAACGATGATGATGACGATTGATGCACCGTAGGGATTTTATACGAATAATGCAAACTAAAACAATTATATAACGGAAATGAATAACGAAAATACTCAAACGGCAGACGGCAAAGCTAAGTTTCAAGAGGCTACCATAGCGCCGATGCATACGTGCGAACATATAGTAAACCGTACAATGGTAAACATGTTCGGGTGCGGACGCTCTGTATCGGCGCATATAGAGCGTAAAAAGAGCAAGTTGGATTACCGCTTGCCTCAGGCTCTTACAGAAGAAGAGATAAAGCGTGTAGAAGATACGGTGAACGAGGTTATAAGCCGCCACCTACCTGTAACAGCCGAATATATCCCTATAGAAGAGGCGGCTAAAGGGTTCGACCTGAGCCGACTGCCCGACGGTGCTTCAGATACGGTGCGTGTGGTTAAAGTTGGCGATTATGATGATTGTCTATGCATCGGTCAGCATGTAGAGAACACTTCAGAAATTGGAACTTTCAAAATCATCAGCTACGATTATGCAGATGGCATATTCCGTATGAGATTCAAGCTGCTGTAAACCACACACAAAGGAATAACAGTTACACCATATTGGCGATGGTGTATATCAATAAACGACGAAGGTGTATCACAACTAAACTAATGCGGTCTGAAAGTCCGCAAACTCCCCCATTTACGGATAGTTATAGTTACGATACGCCTTCGCTATTTTCAAATTATATAAGTTACTGTCAGAGTTTCTTCAACTCCAGATAAAGTCTCTGCACCGGAAGACCCATCACATTATAGAACGAACCGTTCATTCCGGTTACGCCTACGTAACCTATCCACTCCTGAACACCGTACGCTCCGGCCTTGTCGAACGGACGATACTTCTCTACGTAAAAACTTATTTCTTCGTCGGTCAGCTGGTCGAAGGTGACCTCTGTAACAGCCGCAAAACTCTTCTGGAACTGTGCGGTTGTAAGGCAAACTCCCGTTATCACCAGATGAGTACGACCCGCCAACTTTCTCAGCATGGCATAAGCCTCGGCCTCATCAGCTGGCTTTCCTAAAACCTCGCCATCTATGCAAACCACCGTATCGGCAGTAATAATCAGCTCATCTTCCGCTATAGACTTACGGTAAGCCTCAGCCTTTTCGCGAGCTATGTATACAGGCACCTCTTCTGTAGGCAAGGTGTCGGGATACGTCTCGTCAATTCCGGGCATCACCTTTACCTCATATTCCAAACCCAAGCCAGAGAGCAACTCCTTTCGGCGCGGAGAGTTGGATGCCAATATAACTTTGTATTTCTTTAAATTATCAAGCATTTCACTGTCTTTTTAAAATCCGATTTTTACCATCCGAAAGCGTCCTCGTGCGACATCCATCTTTCCTGAGCACGAAGCACCTGTTCTACTACATCGCGTCCGCATCCGTAGCCACCGTTGCGATGAGATACATAGCGGCAGATAGCCTTTATCTCGGGAGCAGCATCGGCAGGACAGCATGGCAAACCAACCAAGCGGAGCACTTCATAATCGGGGATATCATCGCCCATGTAAAGCACCTCCTCAGGATTCAGCTGGTACTTATCCATAAAATGATCGAACTCGCGCGTCTTTACGGCAGCACCTAAGTACACATCCTTTATGCCCAAGCCTTCATAACGCTTGCGCACCGCCTCTGTACGGCCTCCGGTGATAATGGCCACATGCAGTCCGCATTTCACTGCGAGTTGCAGGGCGTACCCATCTTTAATGTTCACGGTACGCATGGGCTCACCGTTAGGATGAAGGGTGATGGTTTCGGCACTAAGCACACCATCCACGTCGAAAATCAACGCTTTTATCTTTGTCAAATCGTAATCTATCATATTCTGAACTTATTTCTTGTCAAACGAATGTATATCTCGGCTTATCAAACGATACAGTTCTGCCAGCTCAGGCTCAGCAGAAAGCATAGCGAGATGCGAATCCATAACCGCTTTGTCATTACGCACGGCGGGGCCTGTCTGCGCTTCTACCGGAGGCAACTGATGTACTTTTCGTGCCGTCTCGTCAATGAGGGGAAGCATGGCATCGAATGGCAGACCGTGCTCGGCCAACAAATGTGCTGCCACGGCATACATGTGGTTGGCGAAGTTGCACGAGAACACCGCCGCTATATGCAGGTATTTACGCTGAGCCGAAGTGGCTTGATACACCTTGCTTCCAAAACCAGAAGCCAATGCTATAAGCAAATCTACATCTTCAGGGCACGAAGCCTCAACAAAGAACGAAACGGTAGAGAAATCAACCTCACGAGTCTTGCTGAAAGTCTGCATCGGATAAAGCACCCCATATCGGCGTGTCAGTCCGCTCCATACATCTATGCTTACACTGCCTGCCGTATGAACAAAGAGCGCATCAGCGTTTCGGGCGGTAAGCTGCGGAAGCAGAGATGCCAGCGCATCGTCTTTTACCGATACGATATATAATGTAGCGTCGGGCAACACCTCAGCGATAGAGGTAGTAAAACGGCAGCCCAACTTATCGGCCAAAGCACGTGCCGACTCCTCTGTACGGCTATATACCTGCATCACGTCATGACCCGACTTCTGCAACGCTATGCCAAGATGAGTAGCTACATTGCCAGCACCTATCAAAACAATTTTTTCCATAATCTATATTATATCAACGCGAAGAAAGCCAATACAGCAATATGCCTATCAGCAGCAATGCCACCGGAAGCAAGTAACCAGACATATGCCCTAAAAGAGAGACTACCAACCCGATATTCTGTATCAACCAAATACCAGCCAGAACAATGCCGACCGACTTATCGGACTTAAACCATAAAAAGACGATGGCGGCGTAGAACAGCATGGTATCTTTCTGCATAACCCATGGCAACCCCAGCGAGTTGAAACCCACCAGACGATCGATGAGATAAAGTACCCCCATCAGCGCCAAAAACACAGCCGTAGCCCTATAAGTATCTTTATGATTCGATGCACTTGCCGCCACGGTTACTCTCCCCCGTTATATTTATTGATATGCACTTTTTCCCACTGCAGATGAGCCTCGTCGAACGGCTTACGTTCCATTCCCTTATGTCCCACAGCAATGATAGACAACACCTGAAGCTGAAGAGGAATATCGAGCACGTTATGCACGTATTCATTAGCCGGCACGCCGTCTGCCCCGAAACGTTCGCGCACCTGAATCCAGCAACTGCCCAATCCCATATCTTCTGCCTGCAACTGTATCATGATGGAAGCTACAGAAGCGTCCTCTATCCACACATCGCTGGCCAACGGATCGGCCAACACCACGATGGCAAGCGGAGCGTCTTTCAGGAACGAAGCACCAGCCTCCTTGCAACGCGACAACTTATCGAGCGTTTCCTTATCATCGACTACCACGAACTGCCAACAATTGCTGCGCTTTGACGAAGGCGACATAAGAGCAGCCTTCAGCAAGAGCACCACCTCATCTTGTGTAAGCTCCTTATCGGTAAACTTACGCATACTGCGGCGCTGTTTTATCAAATCACTAAAACTATTCATAATCAATTCTGTTACTTTTTTCAGTACAAATATAATTTTATTCGACGTAATGCTCAAAAAAAAACATATATTTGCGAAAAAGACAACGCATACCACCCCACGCGCAGCTTCTTTATACTGCGGTCCCGATCGGAATAAATTATTTAAAGAGGTATTATTATGATTATCCGCCTTACTACATACAAGCGTTCTAAAGACATCCCGCCACTGCCCGGAAACGATGTGTTCCACTCTACCGCATTGTTCCAGATATTCGAGCAGACATCGGGCTACTCTCCTACGCTGTTGGTAGCCAGCGACAACGGTACTCCCATAGCTAAGATGCTATGTATTACACGCCGCAGTTTCCGCCTCCCTACCCTGGCCGACAGAACGTATATCTACGGTGTAGGCGAATACTTCTTGCCCGCTTCGCCCGACGACGCTCCAAACAAACGTAAGATAAAACAAGAGCAAATCTTCAACGAGATGCTGACGTATCTTACTCAGAAACTCGACGTTCATGCCTTTACTATGGAGTTCCGAAATATAGAAGAACCGTTGTTCGGCTACCGCTATTTCAGAGAGAACGGTTACTTCCCGATGCGCTGGCTCAGAGTTCGAAATTCCATCCATCACAACGCCATAGACAAGTGGATGAGCAACTCGCGCAAGCGGCAAATTCAGCGGGGATTGAAAAACGGTTCCGTAATAAGTATAGCGCAGACGCGCGACGAGGTGACGGAGTTCTTCACCATGCTGAAGAAATACTATAGTTCGAAAATCAATCACCACCTGCCCGACCTGAAGTTTTTCATCAGCCTATTAGAGCACCCCGAGGGAGAACGCTTCGGTAAAATCTACTTGGTTAAGCTGAAAGACAAGATAATAGGCGGCTCGGTATGCCTCTTCTCAAAAGACACCAGTTACCTGATGTTCTCTGCCGGACTGCGTAAGAGTTATCCGCTGAATTATCCCGGCGTATTATGTATATGGGGTGCCATGACCGACGCTCGTCAGCGCGGATTTGAGCACTTTGAGTTCATCGATGCCGGACTACCGTTCGCCAACTACGGCTACCGCGACTTCATCCTTCGGTTTGGCGGAAAACAGATGAGCACCCGCCGCTGGTACAAGCTCCGCTGGAACTGGCTGAATAAGCTTCTTATTAAAATCTACGTATAACCGCATACATCGTTACTGATGCACGGCGTACAAATCATTGCGATGGTTTAAATGAATCATTGCGATGATTGAATCGAAACATTGCGATGGTTCAAATGAATCACCGCAATGTTTTTATTGGCTTGTAGCAGACTTTCAGGCGAATAGGAAGATGGGAAACTTTCTTGATTACTTCACAAACTGTACGTCGCGCTTTAATCTTTACATCTCTTGTTATTCCCTTTCGAGCATAGATAATGGATAAACCACATTCATCAGCTGACCTAAAGTCATTTCTGGTAAACGTTGACGAATAAATTGAGCAGCACGTTTTCTTATAACTTTCAAAATTAAAATGAATTCCAAAGAATTCACCCACCGATATTGCATTTCAATTAATGTCTCTTGCTATTCTAAATCCTGTTACTGAGTTGCAATTACCAACAGCATCAATCTCTGCTCCAGAAAAATAGGAGAATGAATTAACATGTGCATCAAAATGCCCTCCGCATTCTGCTGCGAAATGCCCATTAATAGAACTTGATACTTGCGTCTCACTATTATTTATATTGAATCTTTCCTGACACCATTCATGTACATTGCCTAACATATCATAAAGACCATATGAGTTGGGAGCTTTCAATCCAACATCATGTAAAGAATGTCCAGATTCTCTAAACCATCCTAACTTACTGATTTTATTGCCTGAATCTGGTTTGGCAGCCAAAAGCCATTCTGCAATTGTAGGCAGTCTATACTTCTTATCGGACAATTCATTAAGTTTCTTAATGAACACCAAGCAATCTTCATATGATACATTTACAGGCTTATTATTATCTTCTGCCGGATAATCCCCCATTATGGTTTTCCATATCTTATTAGTGACTTCATACTGAAACAATTGGTATGCAGCAACAGTTCCTCCCTCACCACTGCCAACTTTATAATAAACCCAATCATCACCACTTACATAACGATAATAAATTCCATAATTTGGTGCAGTCCCCATTGGAATATTCATCATATGCTTATCTATATAGTCCACCATTTTTAATTTCTCATAACGCTGTCTCGCTTTTGCTTTATGTGCATCAGATGCATCAACAAATTCGGTTAGATATTTTTGAACCACTAAGGCATCTTTTGAGGCTAATGCTTCTTTATACATACTTACCTCTTCTTCGGCCCTGACTTTAGATGAATAATTATTGTAAACCCTCCAACAAACAGGTAATATAACCAAAAGCACGCCCAGAACAATCAGCAGCAACATGCGTTTTTTCAAAATTACAGGTTCTTTCTTTTCATTGTATGATGATTCATTTTCATCTACAACTCTGTTTTTATGGGCAGAATCGTGTTGCTCCACGTCTTCGTATATGGATTCTTTGCCATTGATAGTATCTTCTTCGTGGTTTTGAACAAATGTTGATTCATCATCTGATAACAGAACTGCCGAAATTGCTTCTGATAATGCATTCACCGTTTGATATCGGTCTTTTTTTATCGGTGACATTGCTTTGGCGACTATGGCAATAACCTTATCTTCAACATTTGCCTGTTGCAGTACAGTCAACGGTAAACCATCATTTAAGACAAGCGATGACTCTGGTGGGGTCTTGCCGGTTAGCATTTTATAAAGCGAAGCTCCTAATGCATAAACATCGAGGGTAGCAGGAAGTGTACCGTCACTTTTATAATTAGCCTGCTCTATAGGTGCATATCCAAGAGTTCCAAGTCCTATTGTTGTACTCGACTCTGGCTCACCATTTTCTTTATACTGTTTCGCCAAGCCAAAATCAATCAAGAAAATATGCCCCTCATTATTACGCATAATATTCTTTGGTTTCAAATCAAGATGAAGCATATTATGCCTATGCATATAGGCCAATGCAAAACAAACCTCTTTTGTGATTTTAAGTGATTCTTCGGCTGAAAGTTTTCCTTCTTTTTTTATATAATACCCCAGTTCGGGATAAGAATAGTTCATAAAAAAGTTGGTAGTTTCACAA
>ENA-OPMN01000114-OPMN01000114.1-human-gut-metagenome-genome-assembly--contig:-NODE-114-length-36923-cov-2.858766_pt1 | contig 36923 bp, 45 predicted proteins | sample MGYA00241524_ERZ501745 | MGnify/ENA primary metagenome ERZ501745 (study PRJEB25962, sample SAMEA2042567) | human gut metagenome | biome: human gut; feature: human-associated habitat; material: faeces...
AGCAGCTGATTTGTAATCAGCAGGTTATCGGTTCGAGTCCGATCATCGGCTTTTTTGAAGGAACAAGAGTCCTTGAACAAGGACCATTAGCTCAGTTGGTCAGAGCAACCGGCTCATAACCGGTGGGTCCAAGGTTCGAATCCTTGAGGGCGCACCAAATGAATACTGCTATAGTATCATAACAGTATTCATTTTTATTAAATTAAATAGTTGGGTAGGTGGCCGAGTGGCTAAAGGCGGCAGACTGTAAATCTGTTCTCATTCGAGTACGATGGTTCGAATCCATCCCTGCCCACCAAAAACGATTAAACCGACTGTAAAAGGTCGTTTTTTTTCGTGCCTAAGTATTGAAATTTTCGGAAAGATGTGATATTATGTTAAACATAATTTGAGATATTATATAATATTTATAAATCATTGAGTAATGAAGTATTTTAATGATTTACAAATTTATGTAAAATGATGTATAATAAGTAATTTAACTAATAGTAAATTTGTATCAACATTTGAGGAGGTTACTTTATGTTACAACAGTTCTTGGCAAGTTTTATCATCTTAATTATCTTTTTGATTGCTTTTATAATCATTAAGATAGCAGTACCAATATGGCGGTTTATGGTAAGAGCAGATGCAGTAATCAAGCTATATGATCTTTTTAAGGAGATACTAAAAATGGATTTCTCAATAAAAGAAAAAATTGAGGTATCATATGGTAAGTATAAACTGAAATTCTCTAATACTAATGAAGCCAGCATAGAGTTTGAAAAACTAGTTAACGAAGCATTGGAATACTATGATAAGCTTGGATGGATTGCAATTGTAGTAGATGATACTGTTAAAGTCCAGAAAGATGAGCTAATCGGAATATGTTCTGAAGTAAGAACACTAAGATGGCAAAAACAAGGAATTTAAAAACTCAGGGACATTGTCCCTGAGTTTTTTTATTTTTAGCTAAGGAGTATACATTTTATAAATTATATGCTAAAATTTATATACAGTCGATAATCGGAAACCGTGCAAGCGTGGGAGTATGTTTTTTCGAGAATAACCACAGCTAAGGCACTACTAATATTATCAAGGTTTATACTTTGGTAATATTTTTGTTTTATAGTATGAATGGAGGAAATATATATGGAAATAGAGCGTAAATTTTTAATAAATAACATAGATAATTTAGATTTAACTAAATATAAGAAAAAAAGCATAATTCAAGATTACTTATATTTTGATAGATTATCATGTATAAGAAAAAGAAAAATAGAATCTAATAATGAAATTAAATATACATATACAATAAAAACAGATAAAACAGGTATTAGTGTAAACGAAATTGAAAAAGAAATTGATGAAAAAACATATAATTCATTAGAAAAGAATGACAAATATATAACAATAAATAAAGATAGATACATAATACCATATAAAAATCATAAAATTGAATTAGATATATTTAAAGATAAGTATGAAGGAATAATATTTGCTGAAATTGAATTCGAAAGTGTCGAAATAGCTAACAATTTCGAGTTTCCAAAATGGTTTGGAAAAGAAATAAGCGAAAATATAACAAATGCCGAAATGGCAACAAATGATATGAAATCCGTAATAAAAGATATCTAGAGCATAAATTAATTTAAGTAAATTTATACGTAAAACACAGAAATGATGTAAAATTAATTACATAATTAGTAAAGACAATTAAATAATATATTGTTCTATTCAGAATTTTTTCATTTTATGGTATAGTACAAGTATTTATTTAAATATTGACAAAAACAATACAAAATGTTGACATAAAACAAAATGAAAGATATAATATGTTTATTCCATATGAAGGGAAGTGTAGATTGTAATGATTCGCCAATCAAAAATTGCAAGTGAACTTATGAGGTTTGAGAATCGGAAACCATATTTAGAGATTCAAAATCCTCGTATGAAAATGCAAGTAATTTCTTCTAACACAATAAAAATTGGAAGAAAAATTAAACTCTCTCCAGAGGACATCATAATTATTGTCTTTTTAAAGAGAGATGGCGAATATGTAATATCAATTTCAAGATACATGAAATTTGGTATTACAAAGGAAGTGTACTTCAATGTTACGAAGAAGATCTCATCTTTAAATAATATTGAAGGATCAAATTTTATTTCGGCTAGTATAAAAAGCCTAGATAAACTGAAAAAATAAAGAAAAATAGGGCGCTTATGTGTAAGTGCCTTATTTTATTTATTCCAAAAATTAAAAGAATAAAATAAAAATATTAAATTTTTCACAAAAATAGTTGACATAAAACAAAGGGCGTAGTATAATAAATTTATTGACCAATATTAACAGACATAATACTATCCGCGACTATTAATAGGGTAGAATAAAAAAGTTTGGAGGTAAATCATTGGGAAATTTTTCAGACGCAAATTCACCAAGTTCAAAAAAATGAAAGGAAATAGCTTTATGAAAACAACTACATCTAAGAAAGCAACCGCAACCAATGTAAAGGAGACAAAAACCATGGGAAGATATAGCGCATATTCATGTATCAACACGATTACCAAGATGATTCGCATGGGTGCGACAGTGGAAGACATTACCGAGAAGTACGGTATTACCGAATCAACTTTGCGGAGCTATCTCCGTAAGCATTTCAAAAGAAGGGATACCCGCATTCGCTATAACAGGCTTTTGAGGGAGAATGCCAAGGCAAAGCAGAACGAAAGTGTTGAAGTTGTAGCATCTGAGACAGCCACTGAATTGGAGGAATCTGTTGAAAAAACTGCAGAAGTTAGCACTCCGCTGGTAGAACCGGCGAAGAACTTTCCGGATTTTTTCATTATTGATCCGTGCTTGATTCAGGTATACGAGAACCGAAAGCTCTTCGGAGATATTATGGAAAAGCTCGTATCCGAACATTTAGACTTCGCAATTTATTCGAAGTCGAAGTTGGAACGAATGGCCAAGAAAAGTTGGAGCATGACTGCATCGATGTTGGCACAGCAGGTTCTCGATGATAAGGCAATCGAAAAGATTGAAACTGTTCTGACACTCAGTGAGTATTCGTCCTTCATGGAAGGAATTGTTATTACTGACGCTGAGACGAAGAATAACGGTTTCTTAGAAGATGCCTATGATGTAACCACGTTTGACGAATTTCTGGCGAGAGCTTCAGAGAAGAAGGATGTGGAGGAAAAGGAGGATTCCATTGAATATTTGCGTAAGTTAACAATTCCTGTCACCCTCAATAAGATGGGTCGTATGATATGTGACCTCATTGAGCTCCAGAAATATTTAAAGAATATTTATGGTGTCGATGACATCGTAAATGTTCAGATTTGTTCTGAAGACGATAAGGAGAAAAAGACTCCTACCGGAAAGCTGATGATCAGACCCGGTGACACAATTACCTTTGTGGGGGTTGGAGAAGGTTTTACCGCAAAGATCAGCATTATTAAGAATACAATTGTGGATAACGCAATCGAAACTTACTATAATGTTGGGGCTGGTGAATCTGCATTCGCAGATAACTGCAATCTGGGCGTTGAAACCAAAACCGCCGCTCTGTAAACCCATAAGACATACGTAATAAACCGATAACTTTCACACCCCTGGCTGGTAACCGGGGGTGTGTTTTTTTATTTATTTTTATTAATTATTATGATATAGTTATAGCAAGAAGAAATTGCTAGGAGGAAAATAAATGTTAAATATAAGAAAAGCTGAACTAAACGATGTAGACATGTTATTAGATATGAAATTAGATATAATATTAAGTAGTGAAGAAATTGCAGAATTAGATAAAAGAGAGCTAGAAAAAATAGTAAATTATTCTGAAGAAGAAATAAGAGAAAATTTAGAAGATTATAAAATAATAGAAGATCATGACAAAAATGTAATAGGAATATTTGCTCTATTTGGTTACGATGATGGAAAACTATTAGATACAATATACGTAATTAACAGTAGTCGAAAAAAAGGTATAGGAACTAAAATAATAAAAAATATTATTTTAAATAACTATCAACCAATATATTTATGGGTATATAAAAGCAATAAACTTGCAGTTAAATTATATGAAAGATTAAATTTTAAAATAAAAGAAGAAACAGATACAAGATATTTTATGAAAAATGAAAATATCAAACCCGATAATAATTTAATAAAAGCAAGAGCTTTTTGTTCAGAAGTAGAAAAAATATCAAAAAAATATAATTTAGAATATTTTTTCGTAACAGAAGGTGCAAGTTCAACAAAAGTAGAAAATTGTGGTGCAGTACGAAATGCACGAAACAACCATATAGAGTGGGAAAAAGAAAATGGATATAATCCAAATGAAGATTGGAGTGAAAAAATAACAACTTTATGGTAAGTAAATACTTGTAAAAAAAAGAGAGATATTTTATAATATTTGTAGAAATTTTTAAAATAATTTAAGAAAATATATAAATATACATAAGAGGTGTGAAATATGAAAAATAAAGTGTTAGCGATGTTTTTAATATTAACAATGTTATCATTAGGAGTTAAAACATATGCAACAACAATATCAGATTATCAATCACAGCAAAAACAAACTCAAGACGAAAAAGATAAAGCAAAAGAAAATTTACAATCTGTAACGGCAGAAAAAAATACTGTACAAGAACAAGTAGCATCATTAAATGAATCAATTTCTGGAGTTCAAGCAGATTTAAGTGATTTGCAAGATAAAATAGATGAATTAGATAATTCAATAGACAATAAACAAAAAGAATTAGATGAAAAACAAAAATTACTAGAAGAAAGACTAGTAGCTTCATATATGAATGGAAGTACTACATATATGGACGCATTATTTTCAGGAGGAATATCTAATTTCATATCAAATTATGAAACAATTAAACAAATAGCAGAATATGATAATAATTTAATTGGTGAAGTAAAACAAACTAAAACATCATTAGAAAATGATAAAACTGATTTAGAGAATTCTAAAGAGCAAGTACAACAAAAGGAAACTCAATTAAAAACAGAAAAAGCAGAAAGAGAAGAAAAAGTAAAATCATTATCTGCAGAAGAGCAAGCTGCTCAAGCAGAAATTGAACAAAAAGAAAATGAACTTGCAAAAATAAATGCAGCAGTTAAAGCTGAACAAAAGAAAATTGATGAAGCAGAGAAAAAACAAAGAGCATTAGAAGCAGCCAAAGCAGCAGCTGCAGCTAAAAATAACAATACAAATAATAACAATAATAATACAAATTCAAATAAAAACAATAATACAAATAATAATTCAAACAAAAAAAATAATAACAACAACACAAATAATGTATCACCATCAACATCAGGAAGCATGAGTTGGCCAACAAGAATAACTCACAAAGTAAACTCAGTATATGCACCAAGAGGAAGATCAGATACATCAGGTTATACAGGAACAGCTCATAAAGGACTAGATATATATGCACCAGCAGGAACACCAGTATATGCTGCAAAAGCAGGAACTGTAGTATATGTAAATTATAGTGGCTATGGAGGCGGATGGGGTCTTTATGTTGTAATATATCATGGAACAGATAGTAGTGGAAAAGCAATGTATACTAGATATGCACATGCAAGTTCAATAGCTTCTGGAATATCTGTTGGAACAAAAGTAACAACAAATACAGTAATAATGTATTCTGGTAATACAGGAGCATCAGAAGGTGCCCATTTACATTTTGAAGTATGTTTAGGAAGTATGTACAGCCAAGTTAACCCAGCTCCATACTTAGGAGTAGCAAATGCAAGAGGAACATATTAAATAAAAAAAAGAATGAATAAAAATCATTCTTTTTTTATTTCGTATTAATGAGAAGATACAAGATAAAAAACATAACTAGTAGAGCAGTGTAGAAGATATTATAATATAATATCTTCGGAACGGTTTAATATTATGAATAATTAATATGTGTCAACAATGTGAATTTTTAATGAATTAGCACTCATATGTTGACTTTGCTAAAAAATGGGTATATTATACATCTAGCAATAAAATAAGCTAAAAAATATATAAGAGGTGTATTAAATATGGAAACAAAACAATTTAAAGCAGAGTCAAAAAGACTATTAGATTTAATGATTAATTCGATTTATACAAACAAAGAAATTTTTTTAAGAGAGCTAATATCAAATGCAAGTGATGCAATGGATAAACTATATTATAAATCACTAACAGACAAAAATATCAATATAAATAAAGATGATTTATTCATAAAAATAACTGCAAACAAAGATAAAAATACATTAACAATACAAGATAAAGGAATTGGAATGAATGCTGAAGAGCTAGAAAATAACTTAGGAACAATAGCTCAAAGTGGATCATTTGCTTTTAAAAATGAAAATGAGAAAAAAGAAGATGTAAATATAATTGGTCAATTTGGTGTAGGATTTTATTCTGCATTTATGGTAAGCAAAGAAGTTGAAGTTATAAGTAAACCATATGGATCAGAAAAAGCATATATTTGGAAATCAAAAGGTGCAGAAGGTTATTCAATAGAAGAAACAGAAAAAGAAGATTATGGAACAACAATAATTTTACATCTAAAAGATGACATAGAAGATGAAAAATATACAGACTTTTTAGGTGAATATAGAATAAAAGGACTAGTAAAAAAATATTCTGATTATATTAGATATCCAATAAAAATGAATGTTGAGAAAAAAGAGCTAAAAGAGGGCTCTAAAGACGAATATGAAACAAAAATAGAAACAGAAACATTAAATAGTATGGTTCCAATATGGAAAAAGAAAAAATCAGATGTAACAGATGAAGAATATAACAGTTTTTATACAACAAAATTTGGTGATTTTGAAAAGCCTGCAAAAATAATAAGAAGCAGTGTAGAAGGTTTACTAAATTATGACATGTTATTATTTATTCCACAACAATTACCATATAATTATTATACAAAAGAATATGAAAAAGGTCTTGAATTATATTCAAATGGTGTATTAATAATGGAAAAATGTAAAGATCTATTACCAGATTATTTTAGTTTTGTAAAAGGTTTAGTAGATAGTCCAGATTTATCATTAAATATATCAAGAGAAATTTTACAACAAGACAGACAATTAAAAACAATAGCCAAAAATATAGAAAAGAAGATAAAATCAGAGCTTGAAAATATGCTTAATAAAGAGCGTGATCAATATGAAAAATTCTTTAAAACATTTGGAATTCAATTAAAGTTTGGAGTTTATAATGATTTTGGAGTAAACAAAGATAAATTAAAAGATCTATTAATGTTCTATTCATCAACAGAGAAAAAATTAGTTACATTAAAAGAATATGTAATGAGAATGAAAGAAGGACAAGACAAAATATATTATGCATGTGGTGAAACTGTAGATAAAATAGATATGTTACCACAAGTTGAAGGTGTAAAAGATAAAGGTTATGAAATATTATATTTAACAGACGAAATTGATGAATTTGTTTTACAAGTATTAGTAAATTATGAGGAAAAAGAATTTGCAAATGTATCAGCAAATAATCTAGATTTAGATAGTAAAGAAGATAAAGAAAAACTAGAAAAATTAAATGAAGAATGCAAAGATATGTTTAGTGCAATGCAAGAAGCAATTCCAGAAGTTTCAAAAGTATGTTTTACAAATAGATTAAAAGATCATCCAGTATGTTTAACAACAGAAGGCGCAATTTCAGTTGAAATGCAAAAAGTAATAAATGCACTACCAAATAATCAAACAATTCAAGCTAAAACATTACTAGAAATAAACGAAAATCATCCAATAGCACAAAAGTTAAAAGAATTATTTAATTCAGACAAAGAAGAGCTAAAAAAATATACAAAAGTATTATATGCACAAGCAAAATTAATAGAAGGATTAAATATTGATAACCCAACAGAAATAAGTAATTTGATTTGTGAAATGATAGCTAAATAATAGAATTTTGAGACAGGTGGACACCTGTCTTTATTCTGTTAATAGGTGTCAATGGGGACGGTTCTAATTGACACATTAAAGCTATTTACACTGACATCTTTATTGCATTTTCAACAGCCACTTGAAAAAAATCAAAAAAATGTTATAATAGAAAGGTGTTCTAATTTGGACAACCTATGAATATAATAATATAAGTCAAGGGGGATAATATAATGGCTTATATTATAGAATCACTGAAAAAAGTGAATTTTAGAACACATAGAAAAAAAGAACATTCAAAAAAATGGCATGAAGAAGATAAAATGTTTATATTTATAGTAATATTAACAGCAATAATAATATCAGTTGATTATGCATTAGTAATAAAATTTATAGAAATATTAAAAAGTTTATAATTAGGAGATGTAACATGAATTTAGCAAGTGATTGGAATGATTATCAAATTTTAGATATGGCAAATGGTGAAAAATTAGAAAAATGGAATAATATAACTCTTGTAAGACCAGATCCACAAATAATATGGAAACAAAAGACATATCCAGAAAAATGGAAAAAGGCAGATGCAAAATATTCAAGAAGTAATACTGGTGGAGGTGCCTGGAATTATAATAAAAAATTACCTTCAGCATGGCAAGTAAAATATAAAGATCTTGTATTTAATATAAAACCTATGGGATTTAAACATACAGGACTATTTCCAGAGCAAGCTGTAAATTGGGATTGGATGATAAATAAAATAAAAAGTACAAATAAAGAAATAAAGGTTTTAAATTTATTTGCATATACAGGTGGAGCAACAGTTGCATGTTTATCAGCTGGAGCATCAGTATGTCATGTTGATAGTTCAAAAGGTATGGTTTCATGGGCAAAAGAAAATGTTACTTCTTCAGGGTTACAAGATAGAAAAGTGAGATATATTGTAGATGATGTTGTTAAATTTGTAAACCGTGAAATAAGAAGAGGTAATAAATATGATGCAATAATAATGGATCCACCATCATATGGAAGAGGAACAAATGGTGAGGTTTGGAAATTTGAAGACAACATATATGATTTAGTAGAGCTATGCTCTAAAGTACTAACAGATAAACCATTATTTTTCCTAATTAATTCATATACAACAGGAATATCAAGTATGGTATTAGAAAATATTTTAAAATTAAATATACATGCAAAAGGAAAGTTTTCAAATGGAGAAATAGGAATTCCAATGCAAAATTCAAATTTAGTTTTACCATGCGGAATTTATGGAAGATGGGAATCATAAAAATTAGGTGATAGATATGTAAAAATATCTATCATTATTAATGAGAAATGGAGTAAAAAAATGCAAAATTTAAATGTATTATATGAAGATAATCATATTATAGTTGTAGAAAAGCCTGTAAACATACCATCGCAAGCTGATAAAACAGGTGATATAGATATGCTTACAATAATAAAGCAATATATAAAAGAAAAGTACAATAAACCCGGAAATGTGTATTTAGGATTGGTTCACAGGTTAGATAGACCAGTAGGTGGTGTAATGGTGTTTGCAAAAACATCAAAAGCAGCATCAAGATTAAGCGAAGAGGTTCGTTTAAAACAGTTTGAAAAAAAATACTTAGTTATAGCAAATGGAAAATTTGAAAAAGATAAGGGAGAGCTTGAAGATTACTTATTAAAAAATCAAGCAAAAAATATGAGTAAAGTGGTAAAAGAAGGAACAAAAAATTCTAAACTTGCAAAATTGGATTATGAAGTAATAAAATATGATCCAGATTTAAACTTATCTGTAGTAAAAATAAATTTACATACTGGAAGACATCATCAAATAAGAGTACAATTATCAAGTAGAAATCATAGCATATATGGTGATCAAAAATATGGCGGAAGAGGCCACGGAAAGCAAATATGTTTATGGGCATATAGTTTAAAAATAATACATCCAATAACAAAACAAGAAATGAAATTCGAACTATATCCACAAAAAATAGGTTCATGGAAAATATTAGAAGATTGTATATAAAAAATATTATACGAAACAGCCAAAATTATATATGAAATTTAATTTTAAATTTTATATATAATTTTTTTTTTGGTTTATATACAAAATGATAATACTAATTATTTTTAGTATATTATTGCATCAAGGAAGAGGAGAGAGCCTATGATAGATAAAATTTGTGACAAATTAATGAAAAGAATAAGAGCAAAAATGCCAGAAGTAGATGATGAAAGAGCTGAAGTAATAAAGTATGGACTCGAACTTATTATAGGAGAAGTACCGAAGTTTTTCATAACATTATGTATTGCTTGGATTTTTGGAGTATTCAAATATACTTTGATTACAATATTAATTGTTTTACCATATAGATTGTCAGCTGGTGGATTGCACATGAAGACACATTTAGGTTGTATTTTGGGGACAAATTTGTTTTATGTAGGAAGTGCTTTTATAAGTAAATATATAGTTTTTCCAGGTTTATTAACAAAATGGATTTTTATATTAGGTGTTTTAATTTTTTCAAGTATAATGATAGCCTTATACGCACCTGCGGATACGGAAAATATTCCAATTTTACAAAAGAAAGTTAGAAAAAACAAAAAGATAAAATCGTATATTGCTATATTATTTATGGTAGTATTATCTATCATTGTTAAAGATAATGTAATTTCAAATATTTGTATAATTGGTATGTTAATACAAAGTATAAATATTAGTAAATTAGCATATAGCATATTCAAATTAAAATTTGGATATTTAGAATATATAAAAGATGAAAAAAATGCAATTTAGCATTTTTATAAAAAATAAGGAGGGATTTTTATGATAGAAAAAATCGCAAAAATGGCTGAAAGATGTGCAGAAAGATCTGCAGAAAGTAGCTGTCCAATAGTAGTTGTATTTCATCAACCTAAGATGCCAAAATCTTTAATAAAAAAAGATGAAGAATAGTAAAAAGAAGAGCTTTGCTCTTCTTTTTATTAATAGAAAACTTCTAGTTGTTGTCTAAATTTATTATCATGAATCGTCGTAAATAAATCTAAGTTTGTATTCTTTGATAAAATTTTGTGAACTTTCCATAAACCTATTCCCGAATTATTTTCTTTGGTTGAATAACCTTTTTCAAATATTTTTATAGTAGATATATTATTGTTTATGCAACTATTTTCAATGATAAAAAGTTGCTTTTTTGAATCAGTTCTAAAATCTATTTCAATAATTTTTTCTGATGTTTCCTCTGCTGCTTCAATGGCATTATCTAATAAAATTCCAAGAATTCTAGTTAACTCATATATGCTACAGTTTATTTTACTTAAATCAGTAAAAATATTGAAAGTCATTGTTATGCCTTTTTCAGATGCTAAGTAATACTTGTTTGTAAGCAAACTATATATAGAAGGGTTATTTATGGTTTCAGGATTTAAAAGATTTAAATTATTAGTTAACTTACATTCTTTGAGTAAACTGTTATAATATTTTTCTAATCCATCAATATCTTTCAAGGCAACATATCCACCAATTGCTTGAACTATATTATTAAAATCATGTTTAAAACATCTAATATTATCATGTAATAAAGTTAATGTTTTATTATAAACTTTTTCGGTTTCTAAATCTTGAGTTGTTTGCTCTAATTTACTAGTTCTTATTAGACTAAACATACTAAAATTAAAAAAGAAGCAAACTTAATAGCGTTATTAACTTAGTAGATACAGGAAAATTATCCTTTTCAGTTGAAAAGATATATGATTGTATAAACATTGTTACGATTCCTAGTATTAGGTTAATACAAATAGTTACTTTTAAAGATGGTTTTATAAACGTGACTATTTTAAATCTATTGTTTATTAGTAAGTAAATTAAATAAACCATAAAATAAATTAAGTTGCATGCCAAAAATCTGTATAATGGAATATTGATTAATGTATTATATGAAATGTTAAAGATAACATTTAGGAATATTTGAATTGTAAAAGTTGATATAAAGATAGATGTATAAGATAAAATTAAAGATATTATACAGCTTTTTATATCATGTTTAAATAAAAATAATACAATTATAAACCATGAAAATATATTAATTAAATAAGAATAAGGGTTTTTCAGCAAAAAATTTGATAAAATTGCTATAAAACCTGTTGTTAAGAAATATATAATTGTTTGAGTAAAATTAAGTTCCTTTTTTGATATACTTGTCATAATTTTTAAATATAAAAATACTTCAACAAAAGCAAATAAACAAGTTAGTATGTTATTTATAACGACATTGGGTGTCATAATTATTTGTATTAGATTCATATTTTAAAACCTCCAAAAAATTTTTTTTATAAACTTGTCCAATGTAGCATTTTACATCATTGGTTTTATCGAAATGTATGGTTGTATTATCAATATGATTAATATTAGAAACATTAGCAATATATGATTTATGACATCTAATAAAAGTAGGAGGAAGTTTATTCTGAAATTTATTAAAGGAAGAATAGGTACTGTATTCACCGGTAGTAGTTTTAAATACTAGTTTAGTATTATTCTTTTCGATATAAAGTACAGAATTTGTATTTAGTATAATACCATTAGTTAGTTCTATAAATGTTATATCAGCATCTTGTCTTATATCATTAAATAATCTAGAAATTGTCGATTCGAGATTATTTAGCGATATAGGTTTGGGTAAATAATCAAAAGTTTTACATTTATATGCTAAAAGAAGATATTCTAAATGTGCTGTTTCAAAAATTATATATACTTTTTTATTTATTTTACGAATTTTTTGAGCTAGCTCTAACCCAGAAATATTTGTATTTAGATCTATATCTAAAATTACAACATCTACAATATTATTTTTTACATGGTCAAGTACTTCATTAACATTTGTTGTTGCTAACGAAATATTACCATCAAGATCGTTATTTTCTAAAACTAAGTTTAACATTTTTTCAAATCTCTCGAGGGCAGCTTTATTATCATCACACAATACGAAATTTAACATATTTTCCTCCAAAACAAATATATATAGTATAAGTAATATTAATAAATTGCAGATATTAAATTGTAAAATAAAAAAGAACGTATTCTTATAATATACTTAAATTAAAGATTTGTAAATATAAAAGGAGGTAGTTTGTGAAAAAAAAATCAATTTTGGTAAGCATTTTGTCGATTCTTGTCGTAATAGGGACATTTTCATTTTGTATATACGAAAATAATAAATCGAAATTAGTTGATGTAACTGCAAATGTGACAGAAGATTTTTCAGCCCTAAGTAATAAAAAAATTTGTTGGGGAATTAAGAGGTCAGATAACCACGAACAACCAGATGTTGGAAAAGAAAACAAAAGAATAATAGATAAATATAATGGAATGTGTTTAGGAAACTCAGAAAAAAAGTATTTATATTTAACATTTGATGCTGGATATGAAGCCGGATATACTGAAAAAATTATAGAAGTATTAAAAGAAAATAATGTAAAAGGAACTTTTTTTATAACGGGTCATTATTTGAATACAAAACCAGAGCTTGTACAAAAGATGATAGAAAGTGGTAATACAGTAGGTAATCATACAGTTAACCATAAAAGTATGCCAGAAATAGATTTAAACAAAATAAAAGAAGAAGTTATGAATTTACATACTGCCGTTTACGAAAAATTTGGATATGAGATGAAATATATTAGACCACCTAAAGGTGAATGTAGTGAAAGAACAATAAGTTATACAAATTCATTAGGATACACAACAGTTATGTGGTCTTTAGCATATGATGATTGGGATGAAAATAAACAAGGAAGAGAATCGTATGGAAAAGAAAAAGTATTAAATAATCTTCATAATGGTGCAATAATACTACTTCATTCTAATTCGAAAGATAATGCAAATATATTAGATGAAATAATAAAGAAAGCAAAAGAGATGGGATATGAATTTAAATCATTGGATGAATTTGAAAAATAGATAAAAAAGATGTTGGTATGAAAGGATTTTGTTAAGATGAAAAAAAATAAATTAAGTAGGTTAAATAAAATATTAGAAATGCCATCTGAAATAACTTCACAAATACCAAGAGTAACAAACTTGGGTTTCAAAAAAATGATGATAGAAAATTACAAGAATATATTAGAATATCAAGATTTTTTTATAAGAATAAATACTTGTATAGGTATTATCAATATAAATGGATTTGGTATGAAGATGGAGGAAATGACTAAAGATGATATTGTAATTGAAGGTGAAATTGATAGTGTGGATTTTGAAAAAATAGAAGAATAAGAGGAGGTCCATATTTTGTATTTGCAAAAAATTCAAAGAACAATTATGGGATATGTAAATGTAATTGTGGAAGGTTATTATATTGAAAAATTTATAAATGTTTGTAAAAGAAAGCGGAATATATTTGGAAAATTTAAAACGCGAAAAATCTACAATAATTAAAGCAAGTGTGCCTGTTAAAGAATTCAAAAATGTTGCTAAAATAGCCAAAGAAAGCAAATGTAAAATAAAAATAAAAGGCAAAAAAGGTCTTCCTTTTATATTGAATAGATATAGAAAAAGAAAAATTTTTGCAATTTCTTTGTTATTAGTTTTGGTTTCTTTGGTTGTATTATCAGGATTTATTTGGAATATTGAAATTACAGGAAATGAGACAATTTCTAGCGAGGAAATTCTTAACATTGTAAAAGATGAGGGATTGGAAACTGGAAAATTAAAAAGAAAGATTGATTTTAAAAAAATTGTTGAAAAAATTAGACTTAACAGATCAGATATATCTTGGGTTGGTATAAAAATATCTGGAACAAATGCTGTAATTGAGATTGTGGAAGCGGATAAGGCTCCAAATGTTATAAATAAAGATGACTATTGTAATATTGTTGCAAATAAGGATGCAATGATAGTAAGTGCAAATGCACAAAATGGGACTTTGCAAGTAAAAGAGGGGGATGTAGTAAAGCAAGGTTCTGTGCTTATTGCAGGATGGTTAGAAGGTAAGTATACAGGAGTGCGTTATGTGCATGCTACAGGTCAAGTTATGGCGAAAGTTTGGTATTCAAAAAAAGAAAAAGTATATTATAAACAAAATGAGCGAAAACAAACGGGAAATGTAGAAAAAAAGTATTCTATAAATATTAAGAATTTTGCAATAAATTTCTATAAAAAGCTTTCAAAATTTGAAATTTATGATACAATAAATACGGAAAAAAAATTAAGAATATCTTCTAATTTTTATTTGCCATTTGAATTAATAGTAAAAGAGAATCATGAAGTAATTGAAGAAGAAAAAAATTATTCAAAAGATGAAGCAAAACAAATAGGAATAGATAATATATCAAAAGAGCTTAAATCACAAATAAATAATGAAAAAGATATTGTTAATGAATATATTAATACCAATGAAAGTGAAGAATATATAGAGGTAGAAGTTATATATGAAGTGCTTGAAAATATTGGAACAGAAGAAAAAATAGCATTATGAAAGGATGAGGAGAATGGAAGAAAAAAGCCTTAAAGTATATGATACTGAAAAAACATTTTTTTCAAAAATAACAAACACTTTAAATAAAATATTAGCTCCCGGCAAAATGGGATTAAATAGTATGATTATTTCTATGAAAAGAAATAATGTATTAAAAAATTATGAAAATTATATTCAAAATGAAAAAAGTAGCGATAGAAAGGGAATGTTACTTAAAAAATATGAAGAATCATATTCTTTATATTTGGAGGCTATTGATAAAAATGTTATTGAAAATATATACAAAAAAGTAAAAAACAATACTGCAACAGAATTTGAAAAAAATGCATTATCAAAATACTATATGGTAATACATATTAAAGATAATGATTATACTGAATATAAGTATAAAAAACAAAAATTTTTATTAGAGCTTGATAATGAAAACATTGAAGTTCTTGGAAAAGAAAAATTAATAAAAAGATATAATGAATTTTATTGCGATAAAATGGAATCATTATATAAAAATATTATAAAACAATATTCTGTTAAGCTAGCTGAAAATTTAACAGATAAAGAAAAAAATGAAGTTTATGATAAAATATTTTTTACATTAGATGAATATATAACATCAATATTACCAAAGAAAATGGAAAAAGACCCAACAAAAGAAATATATGTTGAAATAAAAGATGAATATGACAAATATAAACAATATTCTAATAATAGATTAGATCAAACAGAAATGATTGAAAAAAATATATTATTGTTAGGAATGAGTAGAAGATTGTTTACACATAGTTTACCATTAACTGTAGCAGAACAGTGCTATGTAAAACTTTTAAATGATACAAGAGATTTAATTATAGATACACGTGTAATTAAGAAAAAAGAAAAAGCATATAATTTACTATTAAATCTAATTGATGAATTTAATTTAAAAGTTTTGTCTACAAAAGTTTATTGGGATAAAGCTAATGAAAAAAATAAATTTAGAAAATTCTGGAAAGAATATCAAGAAATTGATAAAATAAAAGACGAAAACGAAAAGAAAAAACAGAAAGAAATTTTATTTATAAAAGATGATTTAAATAAAGTTTTAGCAAATGAAAATAAATATTTTAAAATAATAGCATTTTATAAATCAAAATTAGTAGACTTTGGAGTAATGAAAAGATTACCAGCTAAATGTACTACATTACCAGAAGGAATATATATTAAAGATTTAGAAAAACCTAAAAGAAGTAAATCTAAAGCAAAGGTGAAGAAAAAATAATGGAAAAAATAGCAGAAATTAATTATTACGAAACAGAAGAAAATAAAAAATATGAAGATTTAATAAATCAAGTATTAACTACATGTTTTAAGGAAGAAAAAATGGACAAGCTAGGGTTATATGTTAGTATAACCTTGACTTGTCCATCATATATAAAGAAAATAAATAATGAGTATAGAAATATTGATAAAGAAACTGATGTATTATCTTTTCCAATGTTTGAAAAAAATGAAATAGATGAATTAATAGAAAATCAAAATAATGTAGTTGAAGATGTTTTAGGTGATATAATAATTTCAGTTGACAGAGTTAAGGAACAAGCAGTAGAATATGGTCATAGTTTCGAAAGAGAATTGGCATATATGGTAGTTCATGGATTTTACCACTTAATGGGGTATGATCATATGAATGATGATGAAAAATCTGTTATGAGAGCAAAAGAAGAAAATATATTAAGTAAATTAAAAATAACTAGATAGTAGGTGTAATAATGGACAAAGAATTTAAATCAGGTTTTGTATCAATGATGGGACGAACTAATGTTGGAAAATCAAGTATAATGAATGCTCTTGTTAACGAAAAAGTTGCAGCAATTGCAAATAAACCGCAAACAACAAGAAATGCAATAAGAGCAATTGTAAATAGACCTAATTCTCAAATTATATTTATTGATACTCCGGGAATTCATAAACCAAAATCAAAGCTTGGAAATACAATGGTTGAAACTGCTTTTGGAGTAGCAAATGATGTTGATGTAATTTTATTTGTAATAGATGCAACTTCAACATCAATTGGTAAAGGTGATAGAATAATTTTAGATAAAATTAAAGAATCTAAAAAGAAAACTATATTAATTATAAATAAAATTGATTTAGTAAAAAGAGAAGATATAGCAAAATTAATTGAATTATATAAAGATGAGTATAATTTTGAAGCTGTAATTCCAGTATCAGTTGTAAAGCAAACTAATTTAGATGCAATATTAGATGAAATAGAAAAGCATCTTAAGGTGGGTCCTGCATATTATGATATAGAGGAGTATACTGATCAAACAATGAGACAACTTGTTGAAGAAACAATAAGAGAAAAGGCTTTGCGCTTGTTGAATGATGAGGTACCTCATGGTATATATGTCGAAACAGAAAAAATGAAGGAAAGAACTACAAAAACAGGAGAGCCAATATATGATGTTGAAGCCACAATATATTGCTTAAAAAGATCCCATAAAGGAATAATAATAGGAAAAGATGGAAATATGTTAAAAAGAATTGCATCTTATGCAAGAACAGATTTAGAAAAAATGCTTGATATAAAAATAAATTTAAAAGTTTGGGTAAAAGTCAAAGAAGATTGGCTTAACAATGATACTTTAGTAAAAAAATTCAAATTACAATAATGTGGTGAATAAAAAAGTTTTTTTAGCAAAAGATATGGATATATAAATTAGCATTAATTTAGAATATCAGATTAGGAGATGATTCATATGATAAAACAAATGGCATGGAATACTTTTAAAAATACTGGTGATATTAATACATTTATGGAATTGATTGAACTAGAAAATATAGAAAAAAATTTAAATAAAGAAACAGACTACAAGGTGAATGAATATGGGGATCTTGAAAGCAAAGGGAATAATACTACAAGAAAATAATATGGGCGATTTTGATAAAATGGTAACTTTGTTAACCCCAGCAGGAAAAATTGGCTGTGCAGCCAAAGGGGCAAGACGTAATAATAGTGCCCTTATGGCTGGCACACAATATTTGTGTTTTGGAGATTATATGTTATATAAAAGTGCTCATTCATACAGAATAAATTCGTGCGAAACAATTGAGGTTTTTTATAATATAAGAACAGATTTAGACAAACTTAAATATGCAGCACATATTACAAAAATTGTTAATGATGTTACAGACGAAAATCAAAACACATATAGAATTTTACAATTATTGTTAAATACATTATATGTTATATCAGAAACAGATAAAAATTTAGACTTAGTTTTATCTGTTTTTAGGTTGCGATTATTATGCATAATGGGATTCAAACCAATTGTAAATAAATGTAGTGTATGTGGACAAAATGATAAAATACGATTTTTTAGTATACAAGATAATTGTGTAAAATGTGAAAGTTGTGGAAGAGCAGACAAATCTGCAATAACAATGAATATAACAACATATGATACAATTAGATATATTTCATCAGTCGAAGCAAAAAAAATTTTTTCATTTGATATACCAGAAGAATCAATAAAAGAGCTAGACTTAATTACCAAAATTTACCTAAATGAGAAATTAGAGAAAGAATATAAATTAGAAGATTTATGGTAATACATAAATTGCGGGACGGTGTAAAAATTAAGCTGAATTTTTACACCGTCCAAAAGTTTTACGGAGTTTAGAATAGAATTGCTGTAATTTTACTTTTAATTACAGATGATGAATTTATAAAATTAGTGGCAAAATATTGACTAAACGCAAAAATGATGATATTAATAATAAGCATAGAAATTTGGCAAGATTCAAAAATTTTTTATTCAAAAAATTTAAAATTCTAAGTGTGTAAATTCATACACAAAAAATTCAAAACAATTGAATACTAAAAATAAATATGTTAAAATGGAGGCGATAAATGAGTAATTTAAAACCAACAAACGACTTTGTCTTCAAAAAATTATTTGGAGAGGAAAAAAATGTTGATATTTTAAAAGATTTAATACAATCAATATTACCAGAGCTAAAAATAGCAAAAGTAGTGGTAAATAAAGATGTAAGCCTAGAGCGAAAATTAATAACAGATAAACTAGGAATATTAGACGTGATGGCAACATTAAATGACAATACTAAAATAAATATCGAGATGCAAGTAGAAGATTTGCACAACACAGTAGAAAGGTCGATATTTTATCAATCTGGAGTATACCACGAAAGTTTAGCAAAAGGAATATCATACATAAATGCATTCAAAACAATAGGGATATGGATAACAAATTACGATGTATTCAAAGAAGGACCATTTCACGAAATAGCACGATTAAAAAGAGATTATGAAAACATAATATTAACAGATAAGTATGAACTGCATTACATCCAACTATCAAAATTTAAAAAGAAATGCAAAAGGATATCAACAAAACTGGAGCAATGGTTACTATTCATTATCAATGAAAATATGGAGGAAATAAATATGGTTGATAATAAATATGTAAAAAAGGCAGAAAAAGAGCTTGAATACTTAAGCGGAGATGAAGAAACAAGAAGATTAGCAGAATTAAGAGAAAAAGCAATAAGAGATGAATTAGCTGCAATTGCTCAAGCAAGAGATGAAGGAAGAAATGAAGGAATAAGTTATGAAAAGATAAAATTCGCTAAAAAAATGTTAGAGAAAAAGATGGACATAGCTTTAATAATGGAGATGACAGGACTTACTAAAGAAGAAATTAAAAAGTTATAAATTATAGATAAAGTCAAATTTTTATGCAAAATTAATTTATAATATAAAATATTTGGAATGGTTTCTAGTAAAGCATTGAATTGTCACAATGCTCAATAAAAAAATAAAAAATATCCAATCAAACACTTGCAAACTAAAATCACTTGTGTTAATATATATGTAATAAGAAAAAAGTTAATAAACAAATCCCTGCATAGTACGTGTAGGCTGGAATTTTAGAACCAACAAACGTTAAACGGGAACCTGTCTTTAAATGTGGCGTGTATGCTTAATTTAATTAAGAAACCCATTAGCATTTAACAAGGTACCCACCTGTGAAAGCAGGTCCTTAAAATTTCACTCAATCTTACGGCTAAAGCGGGGGCTTTTTTTGTATATAATAGTTTATAAAAAATAATAAGAGTGTGGTAAATTTATTTTTATTAAATTTGTAAAAATTAATAAATAAAAATACAAAATTAACCACTTTCTTTTTTATAAGGTGGAATTATGAATTTAAAGGAAATATTAAAATATGGAAAAGAAGAATTAATTAAAAACAATATTGAAGATGCATCAATTATAGCAAAAGAGCTGGCTGAACATATTTTTAAAATTACAAGAGCACAAATGATTGCAAATAATGATATGGAATTTAGCAAAGATCAAACTGATAATTATATAAATTCTATTAAAAAAATATCTACAGGAATTCCAATACAATATATAACTAATAATCAAGAATTTATGAATTTAAATTTTTATGTAGATGAAAATGTCTTAATTCCTCAACCAGATACTGAAACACTAGTTGAAGAAGTTATAAATGAGTATAAAGAAAAAAAATGCGAGATATTAGACTTATGTACAGGTAGTGGGGCAATTGCTATATCACTTGCAAAATATATAAATGAATCAAATATTGTTGCATCAGATATAAGTATGAAAGCACTTCAAATTGCCAAATTAAATGCGGAAAAAAATTTAGTAAGAAAAAAAATTGAATTTATAGAATCAGATATGTTTAATAAAATTTACAAAGATGATTTTGATATTATTGTTTCAAATCCACCATATATAAAAACAAAAGTGATTGAAGAATTAGATAAACAAGTAAAAAATGAGCCATATATAGCTCTTGATGGTGGAGCAGATGGGTTAAAATTTTATAAAATAATTATAGAAAATGCATATAAATACATAAAAAATGAAGGAAAAGTTTTTTTGGAAATTGGATATGACCAAAAAAATGAATTAATAAATCTTTTTAAGGAAAATAATCACTATGAAAACATATATTCAAAAAAGGATTTAGGAGGAAATGATAGAATTATTGTAGCAACAGTAAGGAGGTAATTTATGTCTTTTTCATCTCAAGTAAAAATGGAATTAAGTCAAATAAATAATTTAGCAAAAAAAAATCAAGTTGATAGAGAATTGGCAGGGTATTTAATAACTGGTAATGCAGGAAAAAATAATAAAAAGATAAAATTTTCAACAGAAAGTGAATATAATATAAATCGTTTTGCAAAATTATTAAAAAATGTTAATATAGAAAAATATAATATAGAAATTAAAGGAAAGATATATACAATCGAATACTCCTTAAATGATGAGATAGATGGAATAGTATTTGAAAAAGATAAAATACTTTTTTATGGATTTAAAACCAAAGACGAGTACCTTGACAAATCATTTATAAGAGGCGTGTTTTTAGGGAGTGGTTATATAAGTAATCCAGAAAAAAAATATCATCTAGAAATTAAATTCTCTGAAGAAGCAAATATGGAAGGTGTTTATGATTTGTTAAAAGAATATAATATATTTACTAAAAAAATACAAAAAGAAAAATCATATTCATTATACATAAAAGATGGTGAAGAAATTTCAAAATTTTTAGCCTTTATTGGAGCAAATAGTGCGGTATTAAATTTTGAAGAAAATAGGGTTGTGCGAGATACAAGAAACAATGTAAATAGGTTAATAAACTGCGAAACAGCCAATTTAGCTAAAACAATAAAAGCTAGTCAAAAGCAAATAGAAGATATAAAATTAATAAAATCAAAACATAAATTTAGTGAATTACCAGAAAATTTAAAAATAGTAGCAAACATAAGATTAGAACATCCAGATGCATCTTTAACTGATTTAGTAAATTTATTGGGAAATACAATAAGTAAATCTGGAATGTGCCATAGGCTGACTGCATTATCAAAAATAGCAAATGAATTACGAGATAAATAAAATAAAAAGGTAGTGAATTAAGTATTGGAAGAGCTAGGAATATATATACACATTCCATTTTGCAAGCAAAAATGCTTTTACTGTGATTTTTGCTCTTTTGCAAATAAAAATGAAATGCAAGGAAAATATGTTGAAACAGTAATAAATGAAATAAAAAATATAACACATAAGGAAAAATATACAGTAACAACGATATATTTGGGAGGTGGAACACCATCAATTTTAAATCCAGATTATATAAAAAGTATATTACAAGAAATTAAAAGTAGTTTTGAAATATTAGATGATGCAGAAATAACAATTGAAATAAACCCAGGAACTGTAAATGAAGAAAAATTAAAAAAATATAAAGAATATGGAATAAACAGATTAAGTATAGGTTTACAATCAGCAAATGATAAAATACTAAAAAAAATAGGGAGAATTCATGACTATAAACAATTTGAAGAAACATTTTTTTATGCAAGAAAATGTGGATTTAAAAATATAAATGTTGACCTAATGATTGGACTTCCAACACAAGCAGTTGAAGATGTAAAACAAACATTAGAAAAAATAATACAAAAAAATCCAGAGCATATATCAGTATACTCACTAATAATTGAAGAAGGAACTATAATAGAAAAATTAATAAACGAAAACAAATTACAATTACCAGATGAAGAAACAGAAAGAATAATGTACTGGACAGTAGTAAATGAATTAAAAGAAAATGGATATAACCAATACGAAATATCAAATTTCTCAAAAAAAACATACGAATCCAAGCACAACACAAATTGCTGGAAACAAAAGCAATACATAGGACTAGGAACATCAGCACATTCATATTTAAATAAAAAAAGATACTCAAACACAAATAATATAGAAGAATATATAAAAAACATACAAGAAAATAATATCAGTAAAAATATAACAATACACGAAGAGCAAACCGAAGAATCAACAATGAACGAATATATGTTACTAGGACTAAGAATGATACAAGGAATAAACATAAATGAATTCAAGCAAAAATTCAAAATAGATCCAACAATAAAATATAAAGAAATTCTAGAAAAATTACAAAAAGAAAATCTAATACAAATAACAAAAACATCAATAAAACTAACAAAACAAGGAATCGATTTTGGAAATATAGTTTGGGAAGAATTTATATAAAAAATAAATTCCAAATATGCTTGTATTATTTTTCATAAATTGGTATACTAATAATGCAAAAATATATCATAGGAGGTATTTTTATGGAAAACGAAGAAAACAACAATAATAACGAAATGGTAACTACAGATGCAAATGAAATCGTAGTTAATGAATGGGAAAATAATAAAATAAAAATAGCAGATGAGGTTATAGCAATAATTGCTGGTAAGGCCGTATCAGAAATAAAGGGTGTATATGAAATGTCTGGAGGCTTTGCAGGAGGAATAAGCGAAGTTTTAAGTGGAAAGAAAAACTTAGCAAAAGGAATAAAAGTTGTTGCAACAGAAAAAGATGCAAAAATTGATGTAAATATTATAGTAGAATATGGAGTAAGAATTCCCGAAATAGCATTTGAAATACAAACTAAAGTTAAAAAAGCTGTAGAAACAATGACTGGACTAAAAGTAACAGAAGTAAATGTACATGTTCAAGGAGTAAATACAAACATAGAAAAGAAAGATAATACAACAGTATCAGAATAATTTTACAAAACTAAATTGAGCTTGTATATAGCTCAATTTAGTTTTCTATAGCAAAAAATAAATATAAAATTGATTAATAATAAAATTTATGATAATATAGTTACATAAAATTAAAATCATGAAAGGAATGGAATTTTATATGAAAATATTAGAAAAATTTGTTTTAATTTTATATTCTTTTCTAGTTTTAGTAATTTCAGTAGTATTATGTTTAGTAATATTTAAAATAATAGATATTGAAACAATTAATAATTGTATAAAATATATGCTAGAAGATTCAACAATACTAATAACGGTATTAGCCTCTTCAATTGTATGCATTTTATTATCTATAAGATGTTTGTTTTTTAGAAAACGTAAAGAAATAAAAAAATCAGATGCAACAGATATATTATTAGAAAATGAATCAGGAAGATTATTAATTTCAAAAAGAGCAATTGAAAATGCAGTAAGAAATGTCGTAAACAATGCTGTAAAAGATACTAAAGATTGCAAAGTTATAGTAGATATTGATCCAGCAAATTACTTAAGTGTATATGTTTCAATTTTACTAAATAATAATTTAAAAATTAGAGATATGACATTAGATTTACAATTAAAAATAAAATCACAAATAAAGGATGATTTTGATTTAGATGTAAAACAAGTTAATATTAAAATTGATAGCGTTGAAGAAAAAGAAAATGAAAAAAAAGAAAGCAAAAAAATTGTTGAAAAAAATGAAACTATTATAGAAAGTCAAAAAAGCTGAATAAATCAGTTATTAAATAAATTTGGAGGTAATTAGACATGGATAATTTTGGAAGCTTTTTTCAAAAATATGGTGGAGCAATTATTGGTGGAGTAATTGCAACAGTGCTAGCTTTTACTAGTTTTTATAAATATATGTTAGCCATTGTTTTTGTAATATTTGGAATATGGGCAGGTAATTACATTCAAAAGAATAAAGAAATGGTAAAAGAAAAACTAAAGAACTTTATAGATAAATTATAAGAAGGGAATGTTGTAATAAATGAATAAATCAAATTTAAGAGAAGAAATATTCAAATTAGTTTATAGTTTAGAAGTTCAAAAAGAGGATGAATCAAGTCAAATAGATCTTTATTTAGAAAATTCTGAGCTTTCAGATAAAGAAAAAGAAAAAATTAAAGAAGAGGTTTGTAAAATTATCGATTTAAAAGAAGATATTGAAAATCAAATTTCTAAAAACTTAAAATCTGGATGGAGTATAGAAAGAATATCAAAAGTTAATATTTCAATTTTAAGAATTGCAATTTATGAAATGATTTATGGAAAATTACCTTATAAAGTTGTAATAAATGAAGCTGTTGAGCTTGCAAAAAAATATGGAGAAGAAGCATCAGCATCTTTTATAAATGGAGTATTAGCAAGTGTTGTTAAAGATAACAATATAACAGAATAGAAAGAGGTTTATAAATGGAATATAATCCAATTACAGTTAGTGAGCTAAATCAATATATAAAAGACAAAATAGGAAGAGATGAATATTTAAATAATGTATTTATTAAAGGTGAAATATCAAATTTCAAACATCATTATACAGGACATATGTATTTTACGTTAAAAGATGATAAATCACTTATAAAATGTATTATGTTCAAATCATATACAGCTAATTTAAATTTTGTTCCAAAAGATGGATTAAAGGTAATGATATTAGGTACAGTATCTGTTTTTGAAAGAGATGGAGTGTACCAAATTTATTGTAAAGCAATGCAAGAAGACGGTTTAGGGAGTTTGCATGTTGCATATGAGGAATTAAAAAAGAAACTAGAGTATGAAGGTTTATTTGATGTGGCACATAAGAAACCAATTCCTAAAATGCCAAAGTGTATAGGTGTTTTAACATCAAATACTGGGTCTGTAATAAGAGATATTATAAATGTTTCAACAAGAAGAAATCCAAATGTGTATATAAAATTATTACCAGTTCCTGTTCAAGGTGAAGGCGCTGCTGTTAAAATTGCAAAAGCTATAAAAATAATGAATGAACAAAAATTGGCAGATGTAATAATTTTAGCAAGAGGAGGAGGTTCGCTTGAAGATTTATGGCCATTTAATGAAGAAATTGTTGCAAGAGCAATATATGATTCTGAACTACCAGTAATTTCTGCAGTAGGTCATGAAACTGATTTTTCAATATCTGATTTTGTTGCAGATTTGAGAGCACCAACTCCATCAGCTGCGGCAGAACTTGCTGTACCAAACATATCTGATATCTTATTAAAATTACAAAATTATAATTTAAGATATAAGAATGCATTAAAGAAAAAAATAGAAATAATGAAATTAAGATATGAAAAATGTATGATGAATAAGGTTTTTAAAGATCCATTACAAAATATTCATGAAAAATATATCAGTTTAGATATGATAAATAAATCATTACAAAATAGTATTAATAACAAAGTGCAAATAAATAAAACAAAAATGGTTGAATTAATTACCAAACTAGATAGCTTAAGTCCATTAAAAACTCTAACAAGAGGATATTCAATTTTAGAAAAAGATAATAAAATTGTAAAATCTGTTAAATCATTAAATATAAATGATGAAATAAGCATAAGATTAATTGATGGAAAAGCAAAAGCAAAAGTTATAGATATAAAGGAGTGATATACATATGAATAAAACAGCAAAAATTATATTAGGAATAGTTATTGCTATAATAGTTGTTGTTGGAGCATATTTTGGTGTTAAATATTTTTTTAATACACAAGAAGCATCTAACAATAATACAAACATAAATAATACAAATGGAAATATGGCATTAGTAGAAAATAATACAGTGGAGAACAATATAATCGAAAATAATACTGTTACTGAAAATAATATTGTAGAAGATAATACAGCAAAAAATGAAGCTAACAATGAAATAAAAAATGAAACAAAAGTAATAGAAGAAAATAAAAATAAAGTTTCTTCAAATAATGATTCTGAAATAGAATCAGATAGTGACGAAGAAAAAGCTTTGGCAATAGTAAAAAAAGATTGGGGAAGCACAGATGGTGTATACTTTAAAGTTCAAGCAATTGATGCAAACGGAAATTATGTTATATCTGTAAATAATGCAGATACAACACAAGTTATGGAATGGTATACAGTAAATCCAAAAACAGGAGAATTTTCAAATTAATTAATATATTCTATGTGAAAGGAATGAATATTTTTATGGAAGAAAAAGAAGAAAATTTAAATTTTGAAACTGCAATGAAACAATTAGAAGAAATTGCAAATCAATTAGAAAAAAATGATTTAGATTTAGATAAAGCAGTTGAAAAATTTGAAGAAGGTATGAAATTGTCAAAAAAATGTAGTGAAATTCTTGAAAATGCAGAAAAGAAAATTACTATTTTAATAAACGATGGAAAAGATAATTTTAGTGAGGAAGAGTTTAATACTAATAAGGAATAATAAAGGGAGATAAAAATGATAAATTTTTTACAACAATACAGGTTTTTAGTTGTTCCAATACTTGTATGGATTGCAATACAATCATTTAAAGTGATGTACGATTTGGCAGTAACTAAAAAATTTAATTTTAAAAGAATAATGGGAGCAGGAGGAATGCCAAGTTCTCATTCTGCAGTTGTAACATCACTTGCAACTATGGTGGGAAAAAACTATGGTACTGATTCTGCAATTTTTGCAATAGCAGTAATTTTTGCATTTATAGTAATGTATGATGCGGCGGGAGTGAGAAGAGCTGCTGGAAAACAAGCTCAGTTATTAAATAAAATAGTAGAAACACCAGGACTAACAGGAGTTCAAGTTACAGAAAAACTAGTGGAAGTTTTGGGACACACACCTACACAAGTAATAGTTGGAGCAACAATTGGAGTAATAGTAGGATTATTAGTTTAAAAAATGATATTTTTAATATCATTTTTTTTGCTTTTACTATAAATCCTAGAAAAATTATGAAATAATAAATATAATATTTAATTTTAATATAGATTGTATAGACTTTTTGTGATATATATATATTAAATTGCTATTAGTAAAAGGAGGAGTTTTTTTGGAAGATATTGAAATTGCTAAAAATGCAAAAATGAAGAATATAAAAGAAATTGCTGAAAAAATAAATATTAATGAAGAATATATAGAGCAATATGGTAAATATAAAGCAAAAATAAATTTGGATATATTTAAAAAATTAGAAAGTGAAAAAAATGGAAAGTTAGTTTTAGTAACATCTATAAATCCTACGCCACTTGGAGAGGGGAAAACAACAGTAAGTATTGGTCTTACTGATGCATTAAATAAGTGTGAAAAAAGTGCAATTGGAACATTAAGAGAGCCTTCTTTAGGACCGGTATTTGGTGTTAAAGGTGGTGCTGCTGGTGGCGGATTTGCACAAGTAGTTCCAATGGAGGATATTAACTTACATTTTACCGGAGATATTCACGCTATTACATCTGCCAACAATTTGTTATCAGCAATGATTGATAATCATATTTATCATGGAAATGAGCTAAATTTCAAAACTGTAACATGGAAAAGATGTATGGATTTAAATGATAGACAACTAAGAAAAATTAATACAGGACTATCTGGTGAAAAAAATACAAGAGAACGTATTGACGGTTTTGATATTTCTGTTGCATCAGAAATTATGGCTATTGTATGTCTATCAAAAGATTTGAATGATTTAAAACAAAGAATATCAAATATTATAATTGGATATGACATTAATGATAATAAAATAACTGCAAAGGATTTGAAAGCGGAAGGGGCTTTAACAGTATTATTAAAAGATGCTATAAAACCTAATTTAGTACAAACTTTAGAAAATAACCCAGTTATAATTCATGGTGGTCCTTTTGCAAATATTGCACATGGATGTAATAGCATAATTGCTACTAAACTTGGTTTAAAACTTTGTGATTATGTGGTTACTGAAGCTGGATTTGGAGCTGATTTAGGAGCTGAAAAATTTATTGATATAAAATCTAGAATTGCGAATATAAAACCAGATGTTGTTGTATGCGTTGCTACAATAAAGGCTTTAAAATACCATGGAGGAATGGATATTAATGAAATAAAAAATGAAAATTTAGAATGTCTAAAAAAAGGCTCTAAAAATTTATTGAAACATATTGATAATATAAGGAATGTATTTGGTTTGAATGCTATTGTGGCAATTAACAAATTTGATAGTGATTCTAAAAATGAAATTGAATTACTAAAACAAATTTTAAAAGAGAATAATATTGAAATGAGTTTAGTTGAATGTTGGGGAAAAGGCGGAGAAGGAGCTATAGACCTTGCAAATAAAGTAATTGAAATATCAAAAAAAGAATCGTATTTTAAATTTGCATATAATTTGAATGAACCAATAAAACAAAAAATAGAAGATATATGTATAAAAATATATGGGGCAACAGATGTAAAATATACAGATATAGCAAATGAAAAAATAGATAAAATTAATAAACTAGGATATGATAATTTACCAATATGTATGTCAAAAACACAATTTTCTTTTTCAGATAATCCTAAAAATCTTGAATGTACAGAGCCTTTTTCAATAACTATAAAGGACATAAATTTAAAAGCAGGTGCTGGATTTATTGTTGCACTTACTGGTAATGTTATAACAATGCCTGGACTTCCAAAAGTTCCATCTGCAGAAAAAATTGATATAGATAAAAATGGACAAATAATTGGTTTATTTTAAAGATGTTGAAAATTGTCATTTAGAAGATATTATAATAAATTAATATGAATAAAAACACCCTGTTTTGGAAATTATATGAACAAACGGGGTGATTTTTTTGAACTTAAAAAAAATAAAAGATAGTTTAACAAAAAGTAAAAAAACAAAAATAATAATTATTACAATAATATGTATTTTTATAATTGTATGTAATTCGATTTTATTTATAAAATATAGTACGGCATTATCTAAATATGGTTCAAGAGGGGAGGAAGTACGTACAATACAAACAAAACTTAAACGATGGGGATATTATTCAGATGGAATAGATGGGATATATGGTACTAAAACAATGAATGCAGTAAAATATTTTCAAAGAAAAAATGGATTAACTGCAGATGGAATAGCTGGAACTCAAACATTAAAAGCAATGGGAATAATGAATAGCTCTTCAACAAGTACAAGCACAAGTGTAAATTCAAGTGACTTAAATTTACTAGCAAGAGTTGTATATGCTGAAGCAAGGGGAGAAGTATATACAGGACAAGTTGCAATTGCTGCAGTTGTATTAAATAGAGTAAAAAGTAGTTCTTTTCCAAACTCAATAGCAGGTGTAATATATCAATCGGGAGCATTTACAGCAGTATCAGATGGCCAAATAAATTTAACACCAAACGAAACAGCAAAAAAAGCAGCACAAGATGCACTAAATGGATGGGATCCAACATATGGATGTATATACTACTTTAATCCAAATACAGCGACTAACGCCTGGATATGGTCAAGGCCACATGTAATAACAATAGGAAAACATCGTTTTTGTAAATAAATATGGAGAGCAAGTCGTAATGGGGATGTGTCAATTAGAACCGTCCCCATTGACACAACATATGCTATTGTAAATTAAATACTCATTTGTTATAATAAAAAATAAATTTAAACTAGATAGGAGGAAAAAGTATGTTAAATCAAATAGAATGTTTAGGACATAGTTCAATTAAAATAATTAATGAAAATCAATATATATACATAGATCCATATGATATTAATCCAAAAAATCAAAAAGCAGATATAATATTTATAACACATAATCACTATGATCATTATTCAGAAGATGATATAATGAAAATAAAGAAAGAAAATACAGTAATTGTTGTGACAAGTGATCTAACAAATGCTGTTAAAAAATTAGGGTTTGATGAAAAAAATATAATAACAGTAATTCCAAATGAACAATATAAAATAAATGATATTAATATAAAAACAATACCTGCATATAACACAAACAAAAAATTTCATCAGAAGTCTAATAAATGGGTAGGATATATTTTGAATATAAATAATTGCAATTATTATATTTCAGGAGATACAGACATTACTGAAGAAAATAAAAAAGTAAAATGCGATATAGCTTTTGTTCCTGTTGGAGGAACATATACCATGACAGCAAAAGAAGCTGCAGAGCTAATAAATATGATAAAACCAAAGATTGCTATACCTATACATTATGGTAAAATTGTTGGTTCAAAAAAAGATGCTGATGAGTTTGTAAATCTATTAAATGTTGAAATAGATGGTAAAATTTTAATAAAAAATTCTAATTAGTATTTGTTGTAATGAAGAAATAATATGAAAGTGTTGAATAATTGGGAAAAATATGGTAAAATAATAATATTAATTCTTCAAGGAGGAGCTTAGAAAGATGAAAAAAGTCAAAATAGAGGCTGGTATTGCCTACTATTACAACCCCGAAAAGCAAAAAAAAGAGGTAATCGGTGTTCCGCAAGTTGTGGAAAATAAGATTATCGGAATCGTCAATCCGGAGGAAGGGCTCGTATACCGGGTTGTAGAAATCCAAGGAGAAATGTTTATCTTATAATAACGCAAGTTTATTATAGGATAGCAAAAGCAGGTGGCATTGAAAAATCAAGGTCACCTGTTCTTTTTATACAAAATAAAAATTGTATTCCTAAAGTTGACAAATACCTAATATATTGATAATATATGTATGAAAAAATGAGGTGATAAAATGGTATTATATCCTAATTTATTTTGCAAGGATGTAACAGAAATAACAATAGAAATATTAAGAAAAAATAACATAAAAGGACTAATATTAGACGTGGATAATACCTTAATAGATTATCATAGAAATTTAGACCAAAAGATAAAAAAGTGGGTTGATAATTTAAAAAAGGAAAACATTAAGTTTTGTATAGTATCTAATTCAAATAATCACGAAAAAGTTAAAAAGGTATCTGAAGAATTAGATATTCCATATTTTTATTTTGCCAAAAAGCCATTTAAAAGAGGTTTCTTAAAAGCAAAAAATAAAATGAATTTAAACGAAAAAAATGTTGCTGCAGTAGGTGATCAAATTATGACAGATGTTATTGGAGCAAATAGATGTAATATGTTTTCAATATTAGTTGAACCTATAAACGAAAAAGACATATTTATAACAAAAGTAAAAAGACCTATAGAAAGATGCATTATGAATAGATACTTCAAAAAAATGCAGAAAGAGAAGGAATAAAATGTACATAAATGATATAAATATAATTGCATATGTTATAGTTGCATTATTAGGAGCTGTGGCAGGCCAAATATGTGATTTATTAAATTTTATATTGCCAAAACATAAAAAGATATTATCAATAGAAAATACAAAAAAATATTTAAAATCAACTAAACCAAAATATTTACTAATGGTAATACATATTATTATATATTTAGGTATATTATATAGGTATGGAATAAATGATATAAACACAATAAAATATATGATATTAACCCCAATGATTATATCTGCATTTTACATAGATTATAAAATGCAAATAATTCCAAATAGATTAACTTTAACTATATTTGAAGTTGGATTAATCTTTACATTTATACATGGAATATTTAATTTGAATGTAGCATTAAGTATGTTTCAAGGATTTATAGTTGGAGGGCTAATATTCTTAGCAATAACAATTATTGGAGGATTTATATTTGGTAAAGAAACAATGGGATTTGGAGATGTCAAAATGATTGCTGCATTAGGTTTGTACTTTGGAGTGCAGGGAATTATAGCAATATCAATAATATCGTTTTTAATTGCTGCTTTATTCAGTATAGCTCTATTAATTATTCAAAAAATTAGACATAGAGACTTAATTGAGTATATAGCCTTTGGTCCATTCATTGTAATTTCAGCATTTATTGTTATGTTTGTTCCAATTGAAACTCTAATAATATTACCATTTGTAATTTTATCATTTGGAAAATATAAAGTATAAAAGTAAAAGAGGGATGTGTATGAATTCTAAAATAAAATGGTTACGAAATAAATTAAACGGATTAAATATGCAAGGTATGATAGTAACAAATCCTGTTAATATAAAATATCTAACCAATATTGAAGCAGAAGGAATTTTATTAATTACAAGAAAAGAAAATATATTTTTAACAGATAGTAGATATATAGAGCATGTAAATGCAATTTTAACAATTGAAGATGGAATTGTTGTTTATAATATAAAAGATTTAATGCTTGATGATTATGAAAATTTCTTTTTATTTTGCGAAAATGTTGGATTTGAAGAATCACATTTAACATATTTAAAATATAAAGAATACATGCATAAATTTAGAATAAATAATTTCGAAGAAACAGAAGGAATTATTGAAAAACAAAGAATGATAAAAGAAGAAGAAGAGCTTGAAAAAATAAAAAAAGCTTGTAGTATTACAGATGATTGTTTTGAACATTTAAAAAGTTTTATAAAAGTTGGAATGTCAGAAAAAGAAATTGCAAATGAAATAGAAAACTTTTTCTTAAAAAATGGGGCAGATGAATTAGCCTTTGATACAATAGTAGCATCAGGAAAAAATTCATCAATGCCACATGCAGTACCAACTGATAAATTAATTGAACCTGGTGATCCAATTACAATTGATATGGGATGCAAATATAAGGGATATTGCTCTGATATGACTAGAACAATATTTGCAGGTTTTGTTCCTCAATATGTAAAACCAATATATGACTTAGTACTAAAAAATCAAATACAAGTAGCAGAAAATTTAAAAGAAGGAGCAAATATAAAGCTACTATCAAAATCGGTTGAAAATGACTTTAAATTAAATGGATTTGATATGCTACATAGCATAGGTCATGGAGTTGGATTAGATATTCACGAATATCCTTTTTTCGGAACACGAGTTGACTTTTTATTAAAGGAAAATATGGTTGTAACAGATGAACCAGGAATATATATACCAAATAAATTTGGTGTAAGAATAGAAGATACTTTATTAGTATCAAAATATTCAGCAATAAGCTTAACAAAATCAGATAAAAATTATGTTATAGTGTAACATAAAAGATAACATAAAAAAATCAATGACAGTATTGATTTTTAAGCTAAAATAGTGTATTATATATAAATATGAAAAAAATTTAAGGAGGAAATTATAATGGCAGAAGTATATATGGCAGGAGATTTTAGAAATGGAACAACATTCGAAATGGACGGAAATGTTTTTAAAGTAGTTGAATTCCAACATGTAAAACCAGGAAAGGGTTCTGCATTTGTTAGAACAAAATTAAAAAATGTAATATCAGGAGCAGTTATTGAAAAAACATTCAATCCATCAGAAAAATATCCAGGAGCAGAAATTGAAAAAAGAGAAATGCAATATCTATACAATGATGAAGATTTATACTATTTTATGGATAATGAAACATATGAGCAAATGCCTTTAAATAAAGAACAATTAGGAGATAGCTTAAAATTCATTAAAGAAAATATGAATGTTAAAATATTATCATATAAAGGAAAAGTTTTTGCAGTAGAACCACCAATGTTTGTTGAACTAGAAGTAACATATACAGAACCAGGATTCTCAGGAAATACAACAACAACATCTGGAAAACCAGCAACATTAGAAAATGGTTATGAAATATCAGTTCCACTATTTGTTAACATAGGAGATGTTATAAAAATAGATACAAGAACTGGTGAATACATGGAAAGAGTTTAATCAGAAAGGAATTTAATATGTCTGAATTAAGTGATAAATATCGTCAAATAATGGACGAAATAGATGCAAAAATTACTGATGAAAAGGAGCTTGAATTTGTCAAAAGTAAATTATCAGAAGTATCAATAATATTTATAGATATTATTGATAGACTAAGTGAAGTTATAAATGAACGAGTTACTGATATAGAAAAAGGACAAAAAAACATAGAAAATAAATTAGCAAAAGTTCAAAATGTAATTGATGTAATCGAAAAAGACATTTACGATGACGATTTAGAAATCGAAATCGTATGTCCATATTGTAATAACGAATTCATGGCAGAAATAAATGAAAATGAAGATAACGAAATTGAATGTCCAGAATGTCACAATATAATAGAGCTTGATTTGAATGGCGATATAGAAGATGAAATAGGGAATAATAATGGATGTTTTGGAAATTGCCCATCATGTGGAGGTTGTGGTTTTAAACAAAAACATAATAGTGATGACGATGATGAAGACATATAAAATTAAATTTATACCAAATTGATAGAAATATCAATTTGGATTTTTTTATGTCTTTATTCTGGAGTTATTGCTAAATGTACTATCAAGTGATATACTATATATGGTGATATAAATGGATAAAATTTTAACATTTATTGTAAATGAATATAACGAAATATTACTATTAAAAGGTAGTGAAAATGATCCACAGTTTAAAAGTTCTTTTTGGTACGTAGTAACAGGTGCTCGTGAAGAATATGATTTAGATAGGGAAGAAACTGTTAAAAGAGAAGTAAAAGAGGAGACAAATTTATTAACTAATAATAACATTTACTTAAATTGGATTTTAGAATATGAGTCTTTAGGAGTACAATGTAAGGAATATGTTTATATAAGCTTTGTAAAAAAAGATAATATTGTATTAAATGAAGAAAGTATAGATTATAAATGGTGTACTTTTGATGAATTTATAAAAAAAGTAAATTGGTTTGGAGATAAGAAAACATTAAAAAAAGTTTTAAATTTAGCAATTCAAAAACAGATTTTTTTTAAAAACGAAAAGATAGATAAATTTTAAAAACGCAGTAAAAAATATTGTGTTTTTTTATATATAACAGTAAAGTTTGATTTTGAAATAAAAAATGTGGGCTCAACAAAAAAATCAAAAATATTTTTTTAGTAATAATGTATTATTAAATAAAGCATTTAAATCTCAATAATTTATAAAGTCCAAAGGATTATTTTCTCTAACTGCTAAATGTAAATGTGGTCCAGTAGTTGCACCATTTGTTGGATTTCCATTAGAATCATAATATTTATTATCTGCAAATCCATAAACATTTTTAGGACCAACTTGAGCTATTAAATCACCCTGAGAAACATATTGTCCAGGACATACAATAAAGTTTGGTGAAACATGACAATAAGAAGTGAAAAGATTTCCATTTTGAATAGTTACAGTACATCCACCACTACCATTAAATTTAGCCATAACAATAGTTCCAGACATAATTGCAAAAATATTAGTTCCTGGACTTGCTGGAATATCAATACCTTTATGAAAAGAAGATGCAAATTTAGTAGGAGAATTTCTTTTTCCAAAAGGAGAGCTAATTTTTGTATTACCAGGAACAGGCCAAATAAACCTGCCATTAGTAGATTTTGAAATTTTTAAAGATGAATCAATATGTTCAAAATCAGAATTAGATGAAATATTTGATGTAGTAAGTGCATCAGAAGATAAAATGGGATAAAAGAATACAATAATAATAATTGAGAAAATAATAATAAAAGAAAAGTAGAATTTTAAAATATTAATATAAATCACGCTCCAATCAAAAAATATATAAAATAAAAGATAGGAAACTTATATTTCCTATCTTTTAATATTTATTAAAAATTATTTTTTAAAAGCAAAAAATTTGCTAATAAAAAAGTTTAATATAATAACTATAACTGTAATTAGAGTTTTGCTTATTAATTTTTGAATTCCTAATATATTAAATAACAAATAAAATCCAATAAGCTCTACGAACATTGTGAAGGCTCTACCTAGCATAAATTTAAAAAATTCAAGTATTTTTTCTTTAAAGCTTTCAGCTTTTGAATTAAATACTAAATCTTTATTAGTAAAATATGCAAATAATACGGCTAAAATAATTGCAATTGCATTAGATATATTTTCTTCCAATTTAAAACATGATGTAATAATAGCAAAAGAGCCA
>ENA-OPMN01000116-OPMN01000116.1-human-gut-metagenome-genome-assembly--contig:-NODE-116-length-36780-cov-2.050265_pt1 | contig 36780 bp, 25 predicted proteins | sample MGYA00241524_ERZ501745 | MGnify/ENA primary metagenome ERZ501745 (study PRJEB25962, sample SAMEA2042567) | human gut metagenome | biome: human gut; feature: human-associated habitat; material: faeces...
CGTAAATATCTTTTCACCGTTCTGGCTTCTGATGACAGCCACGGGACTTATGCTCGGCATCGGCTGCTCAGTAGTGTCGTCGATCCATCTGTCTCAGGACAATGTGAAGGCCGCACAGATCAACCTCACACAGACATTGATATTCGGGACCGCATTGACATTAATCATCACCATTCTCGTCTCGTTATTCAGCACGCAGACTGCGTACCTGCTCGGCTCATCGGACCGACTCCTCCCGTATGTGCTTGATTATCAGCGCTGGCTCGCGTTGGCATTCAGTGCCATGTTCCTCCAGTCAGTCGGACTCCTTATAATCCGACTTGACGGCTCTCCGACATACGCGATGCTTACATCATCATTGCCCGCCATTATCAATATCATCCTCGACTATGTATTCCTTTTTGTCCTGCACAAAGGTCTTGAGGGCGTGGCAATCGCCACTTTCATCGGTCTCTGGACAGGTGGCGCCATGGTGCTGTTCTACATTCTGTTCCTGTCCAAATCAATGAAATTGTACCGTCTCAAGTGGTCACTGAAAAGTCTCATGCTATTCGCAAGAAACATATGGTACCAGTTCAAACTCGGATTCTCGGCTTTTCTTGGAGAATGCAGCATATCCGTATTGATGTTCATAGGCAACTATGTGTTTATGAGGTACTTGGGAGAAGATGGCGTGGCGGCATTCTCCATCGCGTGCTACATAATGCCTTTTATTTTCATGACAGGCAATGCCATTTCCCAGTCCGCCCAGCCGATTATCAGCTATAATTATGGAGCAGGCCGTGCCGCCCGCGTGAAAGAAGCCCGTAAAGTGGCATTGGCCGCAGCGATAGGAGCCGGGATAATACTGTCAATGGCATTGGCCTTCGGGAGCAAATATGTCACGGCACTCTTCCTTAGCGCAGATGCCCAGGCCTACAGAATAGCCTCCGCAGGAATCCCGCTGATGGCTTCAGGATTTGTTTTTTATGTTGTCAATGTCACGATTATCGGATATTTCCAGAGCATTGAACGGGTGCGGCCGGCAACAGTTTTCTCATTGGCAAGAGGCTTTGTTTTCCTGATTCCCGCATTCCTGCTGATGCCGCATGTGGCCGGTATCCCGGGCATCTGGTTAGCCCTGCCTGTCTCAGAAGCATTGACCTTCCTGCTGATAGCCCTAAGCCGATATTGGAGAAAATACAGAAGAAGATGACTAAACTAATATATCATGACAACCATTCACTATGAGAAAGAGATCAATGTAAAAGCATCTTATGATGTCATTGTTGCAGGTTCTGGTCCGGCCGGTATCTGCGCGGCGGTTGCGGCTGCACGTAACGGATCACATGTCGCCTTGGTGGAACGCTATGGCGTGGTAGGAGGCAATCTGACAGCCGGACATGTAGGTCCTGTGCTCGGAATGGTGGGAAAAGGGACAATGAGGGATGAGCTGGTAAATCTGCTCGGAATTCCTGAAAACGACATGATCGGCGAGACGGGCAAGGCTCACGATTTCGAACGCGCAAAACTTGTTCTTGCAGAATTCGTGGACCGTGAAAATATCGATGTCTATCTTCAGAGCGCAGTCTATGATGTAATCAAGGAGGGCAATGCTGTAAGAGGCCTTATACTTGCGACTAACGAAGGGCAGTTTGCCTTGACAGCAAGAGTAGTAATAGATGCGACCGGAGATGCCGTGGTTTCATATCTGGCCGGAGCTGATGTCGAAAAAGGTCGAGAAGATGGACTTATGCAGCCTGTGACATTGGAATTTACCATTGACGGTGTCGATGAGGACAAAGGTGTCATCTGCATAGGCGATGTCGATGATGTGAAACTTGGCGACGAGCGCTTCCTGGACTATTGCAAGAGGTGTGCTGAAGAAGGGAAACTGCCCGGGAATCTTGCTGCTGTACGCCTTCATCCTACTGTCTATAAAGGAGAAAGACAGGTAAACACGACCCAGGTCAATGGTGTGGACATTACTGATGTCAAGACTATATTCAAGGCCGATTTGGAACTTCGCAGGCAAATGGAACTGCTTATGGACTTCTTCCATCATAATCTTCCGGGTTATGAGAATTGTCAATGCAAATCAAGCGGCACTACTACCGGAGTACGTGAAACACGCCGCGTAATGGGCGACTATATCATTACTGCAGAGGAACTTGCGGAGGGAAAACGCTTTGAGGATGTAATTGTGCATAACGCAGAATTCATCGTAGATATCCATAATCCGGCAGGTGCGGGCCAGGCAGAAGCCAAGATACAATATGTAAAACCTTATGACTTGCCATACCGCTGTTTCATCCCAAGAAAAGTCGAGAATCTCTATGTGGCCGGCAGATGTATCTCAGGAACGCATCGTGCACACGCATCTTACCGGGTGATGTCTATCTGTATGGCCATGGGTGAAGCAGTCGGCGTGGCAGCATCGCTCTGTGCGGCAAACGGTTGCACGCCACGTGAGCTAGACGTGAAACTTCTACAGGACACATTGTCCGCCAAAGGCATTGATCTGTATGACTAATATCACTAACAATATGAAACGGAAATTTTTAACAGTTGCGCTGACGGCTGCGGCCTTCAGTGTTTGCGCGCAGGCGCAGGAATATCTTCCTGAGTGGCAGGAAGGTTATCTGGACATTCACACCATCGCTACAGGTAGAGGAGATGCGGCATTGATAGTGATGCCGGACGGTACGACCATGATGATAGATGCCGGGGACAATGCTAAAGCGAAAGATACCCAACATCCGGATGCGTCCAAAATGCCGGGCGAGTGGCAGGCCATCTATATCAAGCATTTTCTGTCACAGCTGCCGGATAAGGAAAACCTTGACTATGCCATGGTTACGCATCTGCATAACGACCATATCGGAACTGCCAAGGACATGATTCCGGGGGAGCACGGTTTCGGTCTGTCCGGAATCACCCAAGTGGGAAGCCTGATCCATTTCAATACTTTCGTGGACAGGGGCTATCCTGACTATGATTTTCCATCCAGAGGAAAAGTGCTTGGCGCCGACAAAGGCTTCATCGAGGAGTACATGAAATTCGTGAACTACTCGGCTGCCAACGGGACCGACGCTCAGAAATTTCAGGTTGGGAGCAAGAAGCAGTTCACCCTTGTCCACAATCCGAAGAAATACGCAGGACAGTTCGAAATCAGGAACTTGGCCGCTAACGGAGAAGTATGGACAGGAAAGGGCACCAAGTCCGTGAAAATGTACAGCGGCGATCCTCTTCTTTTCGATGAGAACATGAACTCTTGCGCCATCAGACTCAGATACGGCAAATTTTCGTATTACAACGGAGGTGACCTCTCAGGCGGTAACTGGCCCATCTACAAGTCCCAGGAAAGGGATTTTGAGACACCTGTCGCCAAAGTCTGCGGAAAGGTTACTGTGATGAAGGCTAATCACCATGGCTATTTCGATACCTGCAACGCATTCTTCCTTCAGACGCTTTCTCCTCAGGTAATCATAATCGACGCGAGGAGTGAAAACCATCCTGTCGCATCTACAATGACCAGAATATGTGACCCTCAGGTCTGGAGAGGGGAGCGCGACTACTATATCACTGTGGATCAGTCGAGAAAGAAACTTGGGGAGGCGCTTTGGAGCAACTTCAAGCCTTGGGGACATATCGTCGTAAGAGTATATCCCGACGGAAACAGCTATCAGATTTTTGTTCTCGACGCTGACACCACCGACTACAGGGTGAAGTACAAATCAGAAGTGGTAAACCTCTAAAGACTATTCTGTTACAGAGGTTTTTCTGAGAACGGGGATGAACCGGAAGGCGCAGTACAATGCGGCAACAATTCCGATGACTCCACCTACATAGCAGACCGAGCTGACTCCAAGATGAGTGCAGACGGTACCGCCGACAAGAGCGCCCGCACCTATACCGACATTGTAAATGCCTGAATATATCGACATTGCAATAGAAGTTCCGTGCGGGACGTTCTGTATAATCTCAGACTGGAATGCCAGATTGTAGAAGTTGATGGCAAGCCCCCAGAACACACATACGGCAATGGCCGCAATAGGTGTTGCAGCAGCAATCGCAAGCAAAAATATGAATACGCAGATTCCAGTCACCGCGAAACGAATGAACAGGAAACGGTGCCTGTCGTAGTACCTTGAAAACAAGAAACTGCCGATAATTCCCATTACTCCGAACAATGAAAGCACCAGGGTGATGGTCTGGCCGGAAAGTCCTGCGACCTGGCCGAGAAACGGCTCGATGTAACTGTAAACCGTGAAATGTCCGGTGATGGTTATGACTGTCAGAAGGTAAATCCCGATCAGCACCGGTCTTTTGATCAATGCGGGTAAAGACTTGAGCGATACGTCATTGTCACTCGGAGCCTTAGGCAATACTATAGCCAGCAGCACGAGTATAAGAGCGGAGATCGCGCCAATAAGGAGAAATGTGGCTCTCCAGCCTACCATAAGCCCCACGGCGCGTCCCAACGGAAGGCCAACTATCATTGCCACGGATGAACCGGTGATGATAAAACTCAATGCGACCGAACGTTTTCCTTCAGGCGCCACGCGGACAGCCAATGGAGTCACCATTGACCAGAATATCGCATGCGCGCAGGCGACTCCGATTCTGGATGCCATAAGCATATAATATGAACTGGAAAAGCCTGACAATATGTGACTTGCTGTGAACAATGCCACGATTGACAGCAGAAGTTTCTTGTTCTCCGTTTTGGAAAAAGCCATCATCAGGGGCAATGAAGCGAGCGCTACCACCCAGGCATATACTGTAATCAGGATACCGGCTTTGGATTCTGTAATGGAGAAGTCAGAGGCTATGTCTGTCAGAAGTCCTATCGGGATGAATTCCGAAGTGTTGAATATGAATGTCGAAAAGGTCAGCCCGACTACGGGGGACCATTTGCCCAATCCTCGTGAAGCTTTTACGTTTGTCATTTCGTCCGTCTTTAATACATTGTACGGCACCGTCATCGTGCCGCATATCTTTCTCTAAAATCGGCGCAAAATTAGCAGTTTCACGTGGATTTGCAATATTTTCCGTTGCAATATCGGGAAATTAGTCTTAATTTTGTATTCTGAAATGAAAATAAAATTTCAGACAATGAATATCGGGGCTTACATACAGACATCAGGGTTCTATCAAGTCAGAACCACCGTTTTCATTGGCATTGATTGAAATTGACCGTTCCCGTTTCGGGAAGGTCTTTTTTTTTTGACGTATTGATAGATAGACAGATATAAAATCGCAAACACGAAATGGAAAAAAGACTTCGCGCAACACTCCGTTTTCAGAATGGAATGGAACTGAAAGGATGGTCCTTCGGTTATGACAAGCCTTGCGATGGAGAAGTGGTATTCTCCACTGCCATGGTAGGTTATCCGGAAAGCCTCACGGACCCGTCCTATTCCGGACAGATTCTTTGTGTCACCTATCCTCTTATCGGAAACTACGGCGTTCCGGATGAAGGCATTGACAAGTATGGAATATCCAAGAACTTCGAATCCGAAAAAATCTGGGTAAGAGGCCTCGTGATATCCGAATATTCATTCCAGTATAGCCACTGGGATGCTGTCAAGAGCTTGGACGAGTGGATGAAAGAGCAGAAAATTCCCGGAATCTACGGCGTGGATACGAGAGAAATCACCAAGATGCTCCGTGACAATGGTTCAATGCTCGGACAGATAATCCCTGAAGGCGAGCAGGCCAAAGAAGAAATCCACGATCCTAATACTGACAATCAGATCGACATCGTCAGCTGCAAGGAGGTAATCCGCTATGGTTCAGGCGATAAGAAAGTCGTCCTCGTGGATTGCGGCGTGAAGCACAACATTCTAAGATGCTTCGTGGACAGGGGAGTGGAACTCATCCGTGTACCTTGGGACTATGATTTCCTCTCGCTGGATTATGACGGACTCTTCATTTCCAATGGTCCTGGCAACCCTGAATTCTGCCAGAAGACTGTGGACAATCTGCGTAAGGCAATGCAGCAGGACAAGCCGATTTTCGGAATCTGCATGGGCAACCAGTTGCTGTCAAGGGCAGCCGGCGCCACCACATACAAGCTCAAATACGGACACCGTAGCCATAACCAGCCGGTCCGCATGTTGGGAACAAACAAATGCTTCATCACTTCTCAGAACCACGGTTATGCCGTAGATTCATCGGCATTGGGAAGCGACTGGGAACCTTGGTTCGTGAATATGAATGACGGGACCAATGAAGGTATCCGCCACAAGTCCAAACCATTCTGTTCCGTACAGTTCCACCCTGAAGCCTCAAGTGGTCCTACAGATACGGAATTCCTGTTTGACGAGTTTATCAGTAAAATAAAGTAAGAGCAGTATGAAAAACCCTAATATAAAGAAAGTCCTGATTCTTGGTTCAGGCGCATTGAAAATCGGACAGGCCGGAGAATTCGACTATTCCGGTTCCCAGGCGCTCAAGGCTCTTCGCGAAGAGGGCATTGAAACCGTGCTGATAAATCCGAACATCGCTACTGTCCAGACGTCTGAAGGCGTTGCAGACAAGATCTACTTCCTGCCGGTCACACCGTTCTTCGTGGAAAAAGTCATCGCAAAAGAGCGTCCTGAAGGCATTCTGCTCTCATTCGGAGGTCAGACGGCACTGAACTGCGGCGTGGAACTCTACGAGAAGAAAATTCTCGAAAAATATGGCGTCGAAGTGCTCGGTACACCTGTCCAGGCAATTATGGATACGGAGGACCGCGAGCTCTTCGTTCAGAAACTCGATGAGATAGACGTGAAGACCATCAAGTCTCATCCTGCCGAGAATATGGAAGAGGCACGCAAGGCTGCACATGAACTCGGATATCCGCTTATCGTAAGAGCCGCTTATGCTCTCGGCGGTCTGGGCTCAGGCTTCTGCGACAATGACGAGCAGCTCGAAGAACTCTGTTCCAAGGCCTTCTCATTCTCGCCACAGGTTCTCGTGGAGAAGTCTCTCAAGGGTTGGAAAGAGATTGAGTATGAGGTAGTTCGCGACAAATACGACAACTGCATCACAGTCTGCAACATGGAGAATTTCGACCCTCTCGGAATACATACCGGAGAGAGTATCGTGGTAGCTCCGTCACAGACATTGTCGAACAAAGACTATTATTTCCTGCGTGAGCTTTCCATCAGGATCGTGCGACATATCGGCATCGTGGGCGAGTGCAACGTACAGTACGCATATGACCCGGATGCGATGGACTATCGTGTGATTGAGGTCAATGCCCGTCTTTCACGTTCATCAGCATTGGCTTCCAAGGCGACCGGCTATCCACTGGCCTTCGTCGCAGCGAAGCTCGGACTCGGATACGGCCTGTTCGACCTGAAGAACTCAGTCACCAAAACGACTCCTGCATTCTTCGAACCAGCTTTGGACTACATTGTCTGCAAGATACCTCGCTGGGACCTTTCCAAGTTCCATGGCGTTTCCCGCAAGATCGGCTCCAGCATGAAGAGCGTGGGCGAAGTCATGGCAATCGGCCGTTCATTTGAAGAAGCCATTCAGAAAGGCCTCCGCATGATAGGCCAGGGCGCACATGGATTCGTCGGCAACAAGGAACTACAGGTCGCTGATGTGGATGAGGCGCTGAAAGAGCCTACGGATAGGCGTATCTTCGTGATTTCCAAGGCAATGCGTGCCGGCTACACTGTGGATCAGATCCATGAGCTCACGAAAATCGACAACTGGTTCCTCGAGAAGTTGGAAAACATCGTTTCCACTTACAACGAGATGAACACATACAATGAGATCGAGTCAATGCCGTTGGAACTCCTGCAGCAGGCAAAATGCCAGGGCTTTTCGGATTTCCAGATCCAGCGCGCCGTATTCAAGGACAATCTGGACGGCAAGGCTTGCCAGGACAAGGTCAGGGCATGGCGAAAGGCTCACGGAATCGTTCCTGTCGTAAAGCAGATTGATACTCTTGCTGCCGAATTCCCTGCTGCCACCAACTACCTTTACCTTACATATAACGGCAAGTTCAATGACATTAAGTTCGAAAATGACGGCAAATCTGTAGTTGTACTCGGCTCCGGTGCTTACCGAATCGGTAGTTCCGTTGAATTCGACTGGTGCTCAGTGAACTGCATTGAAACTATCCGCAAGGAAGGCTACCGTGGAGTCCTTATAAACTATAATCCGGAGACCGTTTCCACCGACTACGACATGTGCGACAGGCTCTATTTCGATGAACTCACATTCGAGAGAGTGATGGATATCATTGAACTGGAGACCCCTCACGGCGTTGTGGTTTCAGTGGGCGGCCAGATTCCTAACAATCTGGCACTCAGGCTTGACGCGAACAATGTCCCGATTCTCGGAACCAAGGCCAAGGACATTGACAAGGCAGAGGACAGAAACAAGTTCTCCAGCATCGTCGATTCGCTCGGAGTGGACCAGCCGGAATGGAGTGAGCTTACCACAATGGACGATGTGGACAAGTTCATCAGCAAAGTCGGCTTCCCTGTGCTTGTAAGACCGTCCTACGTGCTTTCAGGTGCGGCAATGAATGTCTGCTACGATGAGGAACAGCTCAGGCACTTCCTCTCATTGGCCTCAGAAGTATCCCAGGAACACCCTGTGGTAATCAGCAAGTTCATGAACCGATGCAAGGAAATAGAGTTCGATGCGGTGGCTGATGGCGGAGAAATCCTTGCATATGCGATATCAGAGCATATTGAGTATGCCGGTGTGCACTCTGGCGATGCCACCATCCAGTTCCCTCCGCAGAAACTTTACGTGGAGACGGTGCGCCGTATCAAGAAGATCGCCCGCAAGATTGCAGGAGCGCTTCACATATCCGGACCATTCAATATCCAGTTCCTCGCCAAGGAGAACAAGATCAAGGTCATCGAGTGCAACCTCCGCGCGTCTCGTAGTTTCCCGTTCGTTTCCAAGGTACTGAAAATCAATTTCATAGAACTCGCAACCAAGGTAATGCTCGGAAAACATCCTGCTGCACCTCAGAAGAGCGCATTCGACCTCGATTACGTGGGCGTAAAATCCTCACAGTTCTCGTTTGCAAGACTCGAAGAAGCAGACCCGATGCTCGGCGTGGATATGTCATCAACCGGTGAGGTCGGCTGTATTGGCGACAATCTGGATGAGGCGTTGCTCAAATCGATTCTTTCTGTAGGCAATACGATTCCGGAGAAGAAAATTCTTCTTTCTACCGGAGATCCGCTACAGAAAGCTGATATGCTTACGGCCTGCAGACTCCTGGCAGAGAAAGGCTATGAACTTTACGCCACAAGTGGCACATATAAGTACTTCATAGAGAACAGCATACCTTGCAAGAGAGTGCTCTGGCCGTCTGAGGCAAGCAATGCTTCGATGAAATCCCTCTTCCCGTCGGCTCTCGACATGATAAAGAACAAGGAAGTCGATATGGTCATAAACATTCCTAAGAACTTCAGTGAGGAAGAACTCAGCAACGGTTACCATATACGCCGCAGTGCCATTGACAGCAACATTCCACTCTTTACCAATGCCCGTCTGGCAACTGCATTTATCAAGGCATTCTGTTCAATGTCAATGGATGACATACAGATCAAGTCTTGGGATGAGTATTAATGACGACTTTACTTTCTAAAAGGCTCGGCCTGCGGCCTCGTCCCGTCAAAATGAAAAACCGGTGATAGCATTTGATTGACTATCACCGGTTTTTAGTTATTTAGCGACAATACTAATAATCGTAATTCTTGGCATCCATAGGCGACACCTTGTTCATATTGTCGAGAAGCTCTTCATTTGTCTGATACTGGTCCATAATCTGGATCATGAAGTTCATCGCCTCAGTCGGATTCATCTCAGCAAGCAGTTTTCTGAGAATCCAGATGCGCTGCGCCTGGTCTGGAGAGTAGAGCAGGTCGTCACGGCGAGTACTTGAAAGGATAACATTGACTGCAGGGAAAATACGTCTGTTCGACAATGTCCTGTCGAGCTGAAGCTCCATGTTTCCTGTACCCTTGAACTCCTCGAAGATGACATCATCCATCTTGGAACCGGTTTCAGTCAATGCTGTCGCAAGAATTGTCAATGAACCGCCGCCCTCGATGTTACGTGCAGCACCGAAGAATCTCTTAGGTTTCTGGAGAGCATTGGCATCCACACCGCCGGTAAGCACCTTGCCTGATGCCGGCTGTACGGTATTGTATGCACGGGCAAGACGAGTGATGGAGTCGAGAAGAATTACTACGTCATGACCGCATTCCACCAGTCTGCGTGCCTTTTCGAGCACCATATTGGCTACTTTCACATGCCTTTCAGCGGGCTCGTCAAACGTAGAAGCGACAACTTCCGCCTTTACGCTCCGGCTCATGTCCGTAACCTCTTCAGGACGTTCGTCAATCAGCAGGACGATTTCATAAACCTCAGGGTGATTGTCAGCGATGGCATTTGCTATCGACTTGAGCAACATTGTCTTACCTGTCTTAGGCTGAGCCACGATAAGACCGCGCTGTCCTTTTCCGATAGGAGTGAACATGTCCACGATACGGCATGAAAGATCGTGCTCATGTCCGTGTCCGAGAAGATTGAACTTCTCATCAGGGAAAAGCGGAGTCAGAAAATCGAACGGAACCCTGTCTCTGATAAACTCAGGTGTACGTCCGTTGATGAAATCGATCTTAACGAGAGGGAAGTACTTGTCGCCTTCTTTAGGAGGACGGATTTCACCAGTTACCGTGTCACCATTCTTCAGGGCATTGTTCTTTATCTGTCCCTGTGAAACATAGATGTCGTCAGGCGAGTTCAGATAATTGTAATCAGAAGAACGCAGGAAGCCATATCCGTCCGGCATTATTTCCAATACACCGGTAGCACGTACTGTACCCTCGAACTCGAACTTCGGCTTAGGTGCAGGTCTCTGCTGTTCCTGTGGCTGGTTTCCATTCTGAGGACGCTGCTGCTGAGGCTGTCCGTTCTGCTGGTTCGGATTGAATTTCTTTTTCTTCGGAGGCAGCGGAGGAAGCACGATGGTATGTCTGTCCGCATATACTATTTCTTCCTTAGGTTTCTGTGGAGCAGTGGCTTCTGCAAGCGCCTTAGGTGCCTGATTTTCAGGTGCTTTCTCTGTTTCTTTCACAGCTGGTTCCTGCTTTGCAGCCGGAGAGCCCTGTTTCTTGGCAGCAGCTTTGTGAGCAGGCGCATCTTGTCTCTTCTGCGGGGCAGGAGCGGCATTCTGTGCTGTCTGCTTTTCAGATGGAACCTCTTCTGCCGGCTTTGCCTGGCTCTTTGGCTTTCTGCCACGTTTTTTCGGAGCAACTTGCTCTGTTTCAGCTTTCGCCTTGTCCTCAGCAGCAACTGCTTTTTCAGCAGGCTTTGCCTTAGGAGTCTGAGATGCAGGCTTCTTCGTTTCTTCCTTTACAGTGGAATCCGTCTTGACTGATTCATTCTTGCGTGGACGGCCTCTTTTCTTCTTGGCAGGTTCCGGATCCGGAATCTTTGAGGCTATTCTTGCTTCTTCATCCAAAATGGCAAGGCTCAAGTCCATAAGGTCCATGTCATTCGCCTTTTTGATTTTAAGTTCATTGCCGATTGCACGAATCTGCTGTTCAGGCATTGAATTCAACTCTATCAGAGTGTGTGGCATAAATGGTAATAAATTTTGTACTTTATCGTACTGTAATAACTAATCTTGTTCAATTGGAATACCCACTAACATAAGATTTCATATGGGGATTCGCCGAAAATCATTCTGCTCGGCAGTTGCGATAGGAAATAGATTCCGTGTTTAACGTTGCAAATATAAGCAGTATTTGGCAAATATGCAAAAAAACTGCCAATCAGGAACAGATACCTGTCAATATCTGTCCCAATAACTTGTACTCTTCTTGAATTTGAGCAGGTCCGAGAGGGCCGCAGCATTCGCAGCGATCCTGAAACTCCATGACTGCCAGTTTCCTGTAGGCACCCAGGACACGCTGATGTTGAAGCAGTGCAAGTCATATGTTGCGCTCAACTGCGTGGTGGTCATCTTCATGGCCATCAAGTCGAAACCGGTCGTAGCGTTGAGCGACATTTTCGGCGTAAGCTTGATATTGCCGGAAAGACCGAGAGTCTGTGTAAATCTGTTGTTCGTAATCAGCTGGCCATTAGTGTACTGGTACGACTTGCTGTAGGAGAACGAATAATTGATATTTACAGACCACGGCACATTCGGGTTCGTATAATACAGCCATCCGCCTGGAATATATTCTCCGGTTATAGGGTGGTAATATATTCTGCGATAATAGTTTGCTGCATTTTCCCCGGAACCTCCGCTGCCTGAATCACCTGGAGTCTTGGACCCGTCATTTCCATTGATCGCACCTTTTCCGGAAAGTGAATATGACAATGACGCACTTGCATTGGTAAGACGCAGAGGCTTGTTCCATCCCATTGTCTGGACATTGAACTTGTTTATCCTCCTACCTCTCTCATCTATGGCGTAAGGGTCGAAGTTTGCATTGGCGCTGATACCCACTTTCTCGAATACGGAAGTGGACATTGTGATACCTATATTGCTCATTTTCAGCGAGTCAGCAAGGAAATTATATCCTGTGCTGAGACTCAGCTGGTCGATCAGCTTCACTTTCTTTATACCCTTTCCTGTAGTATCTCTCAAGTCGCGGACTTTCGCCTCGAGATTGTTTCCGATGGAAAGGCTCATGGTAGCTGACTTGCCTTTTCCCGGAGGAGAATACATCTGTCCGCTGTAAATGTTGTAATCGTAGGTCTTGACATTGCCAAGAGTGTCGGTGTAGGTCATTGTCCTGTAACCGTTGGCGTATGTTCCTTTTTCCGGACTGAATGAGAATGATACGGAAGGGGAGACCACGTGCCTGATTGCCTGTATCTTATGGGCCTTGCCGAAATTGAACATACCGTAAAGCCTCGTACTCATCGAAAGGCTTCCGGAATAATTCTGGCTTATGCCGAAAGCGCTGAACTGACCGCCGTCATGTGATTCCACACGGTTTGTTTCAGGGTTGAATTCATAATCGGTACGGCGGAAATACCAGTTCTGGCCATAACTTACGCTCGGAGTGAAGTTCAAGTACTTTGCGAGGGTGAAATTCGGCAGACCTATCTGGAAATTATGAGTCATACCATTCTGGAACTTGTCCAGAAAGCCGTCTTTCATGAATTCAGAGGCCTTGAAATTGATCCTGTTCTGAAGCGTGGTGCTATATCCCAAAGAGAATTTTTCGTAGAATTTCTCCTTGCCCACACGGTTCTTTCTCTTGAACGGATAAAACCTTGTCACAGAGAAAGTAAGGTTAGGCAATGTAAATGAGTACGAACTGTCCCTCGAGTTCTGGTTGTGCAACGCGTTTATGGAAAGGTTGAACTTTCCGTTCCAGTTCTTCGTATATGAAATGGATGATGATGCCTGGTTCTGCAGGGCCTCGGAAACAGATGTGGAGTTATATCTGTTGTTCGACGGGCTCGAGAAATTCACCGATGCACTGAACGTTGTTCCCGGATGCGCCTTGGAGTCCTGGGAATGGGACCATTTGAGTCCGAAGTTCCTTGTCTGGAAGAAATCAGTGCTTCCGCGTTCGCCGGTCTGGTCGTTGGAAATGTTCATCGAAAAACTACCGTTGCATTTGTAATTCACTTTATATCTGGAATTCACATTAACAGCCCACGAGCCGAGCGTATATATGTCACCTGTAACTGACAGGTCAAGATAATTTCCGAAAACGAAATACATTCCCAGATCCCTCAGATAGAAACCTCGGGAATTCTCCTCTCCGAAGGTCGGCATCAGAAGTCCTGTCGCACGGTTAGGACGCTTAGGTATGAAGCCGAAAGGAAGACCGATAGGCAGAGGAACATCTTCAATCACCGGATAGGCAGGACCGAAAACCGTTTTCTGCGACGGTTTCGTAATTACCTTTGCAGCAGTAAGATGCAGATAATAATGCGGATGTTCCAGGTCGCAGACCGTATATTGGCCTTTAGTGATATTGATGGACCTGTCCGGAAGCATCTTGATATTCTTGCCATGAAGAAGTCCGTCCTCCTGCTGGGTAATCATATTGGTAATCCTGGCCTTGCGGGTATTGAAATTGTACCTGACCTCCTCCATTGAGTAAGTCGAATTGCCTTCTTTCATCACAGGCTGGCCTTTCACCTCACCGCTAAGCGTATCGAGAGTTCCGCGGGCATATACGGTTCCTGTCTTCATGTCGTACTCCATATAGTCGGCAGAAAGCTCCATGTTGCCGTATTTCACGGTCACGTCACCATAATAATACAGTTTGCGCTGACCGTCTGTGAATACCTCTATGACCGAATCTTTTGCAGTGGAAAAAGCAGGGCGCTCAAGAGAACTCTTCTTCTGCAGCGCCGCTGAGTCGATCTTGAACAGCGAATCCGCTATATGCAACGAGTCTTTCAGCGCCTTGAGTGAATCTGACAGGGGAGGAATGCTGTCCTTGTTATAAGCGACAGCCTGACTGAATGTCTGCTTCTGGCCACGACGCTGTCTTCTGACATCTTGTGAGATGCCCGGAACAGTCACCGAAATAAATAAAGCCAAAAGTCCGACACCAAGCAGATGCCTTCCTTTTATGAGATTGCGTCTTTTGTCAGATCGTACCAATGTCTGAAAAGTATAAATTATCGCAAATTTTCTTATTTTTGCAGAATACAAATATAAGACCATTTTGAAAAATACGCAAACACATATAATCTTTGCGAGTATCGCAGCCCTTCTGGTGCTTGCTTCAGGCATCAGGGCCAATGCCGGGAATGACTCACGCAACAAACTGGGGCTCAATACAGTATGTATTGATGCAGGCCACGGCGGGACCGACCCGGGCTGTGTCAGCAAGGACAAAAAGACATATGAAAGCAAGATTGCCCTGGACATTGCAAAGCGTCTTTCGGAGAAAATCAAGGCGTCCTATCCGACCGTAAAGGTGGTCATGACCCGCTCCACAGACAAATACATCACACTGGGAGAGCGTGCCGACATTGCGAACAGGAACAACGCAAATCTCTTCATTTCAATACATGTGAACACGGTTTCTTCATCCTCTCCAAACGGATTTTCCATCCATGTCCTGGGGCAGTCTTCGAAAAAGGACCGTGACCTGTTCGCTTATAACATGAATGTCTGCAAGCGTGAGAACTCGGTAATGATGCTTGAGGATGACTATTCCACCAAATATCAGGGCTTTGACCCTACCGATCCGGAGTCATTCATCTTTTTCAATCTGATGCAGAACGCGCACCTGGAGCAGAGTCTGCTTTTCGCCCAGGATGTGGAAAAGGCAATGTCTTCCGGGCCTATGAGAAACAGCCGTGGAATATGGCAGGACCCGTTTTTCGTATTGTGGAAAACAGCGATGCCTGCCGCATTGATAGAAGTAGGCTTCATGTCCAATGCCACCGATTTGGCGACTCTCAAGTCCGAGAGCGGCCGCGAAAAAATCGCGCAGGATATCTTCGTCGCTTTCGGAGTGTTCAAGAAAAGATATGACGGCAGTGTCAATGCCGACAGTGCCGCACCAGAACAGGACAAGGTTCAGTCAAAAGCGACAAAGTCAGAAACACATACCTCCGCGTCTGCCGCCTCATCTCCTGCACAGAAAGCTGTTTACGGAACGCAGGTGCTCGCGTCAGGCAAGCTGTTGGACAAGAGCGACCCGTTTTTCAAAGGATATCCTGTAACCATAGTCAAATCCGGCTCTATATATAAATATATAATAGGTACTGCTTCCACGACAGAAAAAGCAAAAGAGAATTACGCGAAAATCCGCAAGTCCTACTCCGGCTGCTTCATGGTGGTCGTGAAAGGAGATATGGTCACTATATTGAAATAATCGGAATTTTAAACTGGATTGAATATGAAAATCAGCAGAGAAACACGCATAGGCATATTTATAGTCGCCGTCTTGCTTGCAGCATTCAGCGTCATCAACTATCTCAGAGGTGAAGATATCTTCGGCAAGGAGATGGATATAAACTCCCATTATGAGAATGTGGAAGGCCTCGTTCCTTCAAATCCGGTCTATATCAAGGGATATAAGGCCGGAAGCGTGACCAAGGTGAACTACAATCCGAAAACAGAAGAGTTCGATGTCACTTGTTCCGTATTGAAGAAAATAGCCATTCCTATCGACTCGAAGATGACCATCTACAGCGTGGACCTGATGGGCGGAAAGGGCATCCGCATTGACCTCGGGACTTCTGAAGAAATCGCGGAGAACGGGGCGGAACTCTCACCGTCATACGCACCTGATATGGTCAGTTCCTTGACTAACATGATAGGTCCGCTGATTGAAAGGGCAAACGGTGCTCTTGACAGTCTTGCAGCGGCAAGCGGCTCATTGGACAGAGTACTGAGGGGCGTGGATGAAAACAGTTTGAAAGTAACCCTGTCCCATCTCCAGAAGACACTTGACAATACGAGACGTCTGTCTGGAACACTGGCTGACCACTCCGAGGACTTCGACGCGCTTATAGCAAATCTGAAAGAAACATCTGTGCGACTGAACACCGTACTGGTCAAGGCTGATACCGCAATGACCGGTATCCAGACTGCGGCTGGCGAACTGGGAAGAGCTGACATCGAAGGACTGGCAAAATCACTGAGGACTCTTGTGGACAATCTCAATGATCCTGACGGCACGCTCGGGAAACTCACAAAAGATCCGGCGTTTTACAATTCGATTGACACAGTTCTCAAAGATATTGACAGCCTGGTGAAAAAAATAGAGGAGAATCCTAAAAAATATATCAGGATAAAAGTATTCTGAATTTAGGCTGTCCTGATTGCCCTATTTGATTGGCAATGAGGAGTGCAGCGGCCGGAACAAGGCATGTTATAAATTTGAATTATTCTATATTGAAAAGTAACACTGAGTGTCATAATTCGAACATTGGTTTTAATAAGGTATTGAAAATGAAATGGTTATAGAGAAACCGTTTTGCAAATCAGCAGACTTCAAGTTGAGTAAAATAATTTTAATATGCAATAGCAATTTGGTTTTTTTATAACTTTTTTTTCACCTACTTTTGCAAAGCATCAGAAGAGAAAGGCAGCTTTCTGTTCCGGTGCTTTTTTCAACGGAGGTAAAAGAAATGGCAGAGAAGAATCACATAGACGTATGGAATGAATGTTTGAGGATTATTGAGAATCTCATTAACCCCCAGATGTTCAACAGTTGGTTCAAGCCTCTCAAGCCGGTTTCTTTGCAGGATTCCACGATTACCATAGAAGTTCCTTCTGATTTCTACAGAAAATACCTCGAGGACGTGTATCTGGACATGTTGAAAAAGACATTGAAGAGAGTTATAGGTCCAGATGCAAAGCTAGTTTACAAGATCCGTCCGGTCCGCGTACAGCCTCCGATGACATTCCCTGCAGCAAACGTTACCGCACCGGTAAACAAGCCTGTTTCCATAAATACATATCCGGCAGGAGCAAACCCTGGTGCATTCGTGTACCCCGGACTCAGGAAATTCTCCATCAACCCGAGATTGAATCCGGTATATTGCTTCGGCAACCTTGTGGAAGGCGAGTGCAACAAGATGGGTATCACAGCAGGTGAAAGCATATCTTCATCGCCTGGAAACACTCCTTTCAATCCTCTTTTCCTTTTCGGCTCACCGGGACTCGGCAAGACCCACCTGTCTCAGGCCATCGGTATCGCCATTAAAGAGAAATATCCGGACCAGGTAGTTCTCTACGTGACAGGAAACGAGTTCAAGACTCAGTATATGGATGCTGTCAATGTCAGGAACAAGCTTACAGACTTCTTGGCATTCTACATGAAAATCGACGTCCTGATTGTCGATGATATCCAGGACTTGCTCGGCCCAGGTACACAGAACGCATTCTTCAACGTGTTCAACCATCTGCACGAGAACGGCAAGCAGCTGATATTCACATCCGACAGGGCTCCAGCTGATCTCAAGAATTTCGAAGAGAGGCTCCTTTCAAGACTGAAATGGGGATTGTCAGTAGAGTTGCAGCGTCCATCTTATGCGACAAGGCTTGAAATGCTCAAGGCAAGAAGTTTCCGTGAAGGTGTGACAGTAAGTGAGGAGGTGCTGGAATATCTTGCCACAAGAATCAAATCGAACTTCAGAGAGCTTGAGGGTGCGCTCATTTCACTCATCGCGCACGCCACGCTCATCCATAAGGAAATGACAGTCGAACTTGCCGAAAAGATTACCGGCAAGATCGTAGGCGAAGAAAAGACGGAAGTGACCATCGACAAGGTTCAGAAAACAGTCTGCGATTACTTCAACATCACTAAAGACACTCTTCTGTCCAAATCCAGAAAAAGGCAGATTGTCCAGGCCCGTCAGATAGCGATGTATATGAGCCGTACACTTGTAGGTTGCTCATTGTCGATTATCGGCACGGAACTTGGAGGCAAAGACCACGCGACAGTTCTTCACGCCTGCAACACTGTAAGTGACCTTATGTCCACGGACAAGTCATTCAAGCAGTATGTTTCAGACATTGAGAAAATGCTTGTAACTGTCGGTTAAAAATTAATTGAATATGAATTCCGATTCTGTACTTGAAATTTTCCGCGAGATCACCAAGATTCCGCGGGAATCCGGTCATGAAGAAAAAATGACAGCCTTTCTTCAGAATTTTGCTAAAGAGCATGGCCTTGGCTGCAGAACAGACGCTACAGGTAATGTAGTAATCACCAAAGAAGCTTCGAAAGGCAAGGAAAACGTGCCTGCCATCGCACTCCAGAGCCATCAGGATATGGTCTGCGAGAAGACTTCCACATCCAGACACAATTTCGTGACTGACCCTATCGACTATGTTATCGAAGACGGATGGATGATTGCCAAGGAAACCACCCTCGGCGCTGATGACGGAATCGGTGTTGCAGCAACATTGGCATTGCTCGCAAGCGACCTGAATACCGGTAAAGTCGAAGGGCTGTTCACCATCTCGGAGGAGACCGGAATGGACGGTGCCAATGCCATCGAGCCTGGCTTTATCGAGTCCAAGACATTGCTTAATCTGGATTCTGAGGATGAGGGACAGATATTTGTCGGCTGCGCAGGCGGTCTTGACACCACTGCTACATTCAGCTACACAGCTGAGCCTGTAAAACCTGGATTCAAGGCGGTAGAACTCAGAGTGTTCGATGCAATCGGCGGACATAGCGGCGACGACATTAACAAGGAAAGAGCGAATACGGTCCAGATTATGGCCAGATTCCTCTACTCAGAACTTGGAAACTTCCAGTTGGCCAAGATCAAGGGTGGCAACAAGAAAAACGCCATCGCCCGTGATACAGAGGCAGTTGTCTATGTGAAGGAAAATGACATCGAAGGCTTCATAAGCAGATTCAATGCTTTTGCGGCAGATGTGCGCAAGGAATTCCATAATACTGATCCGGATGTGAAATTCTCGGCAGAACGCTCTGACTTCAGCGGCAATGCAGTGGACAGCGAAGTTGCCAAGAGATTTATTATGGCATTGGTAGCCATCAATCATGGCGTGCTTGCAATGAGCCAGGATATCGCAGGTCTTGTGGAAACATCTACAAACCTTGCTGCCGTCAATATGGACACACCGGGAAAAATCATTGTCAAGACAAGTCAGAGAAGTTCTTCCGAATCCGGAAAGAAATTTGTGGCTGACAAGGTTCAGGCGACATTCCATCTTGCCGGTGCAGAAGTGGTCCGTACAGACCCTTACCCGGGATGGGCTCCGAATATGGAATCCAACATATTGAAGGAGACCGTGGCTTCATATCGTAAGCTTTTCGGACAGGAACCTGAAGTGAAGGCTATCCACGCCGGCCTGGAATGCGGATTGTTCCTGCTCAAGTTCCCGTACCTCGATATGGTTTCATTCGGTCCTACACTTAGAGGCGTACACGCGCCTGGCGAAAAGTTGGATCTTGCTTCCAACGAGAAATTCGTCAAACTGCTTGTTGATGTCGTAACCAATTTCAAATGATCAAGATAGCTCCTTCCATGCTTTCCGCGGACTTTCTGCATCTTGAAAAAGATGTGGAAACGGTGAACCGCAGCGCAGATATCTTTCACCTCGATGTAATGGACGGCCTGCTGGTTCCTAATCTGTCATATGGATTCCCTGTAATAGAAGCCATAGCAAAGGCAGCCGAAAAGCCGATGGATATCCATCTCATGATTGTCCAGCCTGAGAGGTATTTCGAGAGATTTGCCAAGACTGGTGCGAAATATATGAGTTTTCACCTCGAAGCGGCTGAAAAAGAAGGCGTTGATGCCGGTGCGCTTTTAGAGCAGATACGTTCATACGGCATCAAGGCAGGCTTGGCCATCAACCCGGATATCCCTGTAGAAAAGGTTTTCCCTTATCTTGAGCACGCAGATTTCATATTGATAATGTCTGTGTTTGCAGGTTTCGGAGGGCAGAAATTCATTGAAGATACTTTCAGCCGCGTGGAAACACTCCGACAGGAGATCAGCAGACTTGGCATTGACTGCAAAATAGAAGTGGATGGGGGAGTAAGCGAAGCAAACGCCGCAAAACTGGCGAAAGCAGGCGCCGATATTCTGGTGGCCGGCAGTTCAGTGTTCAAGTCACCGGATCCGTCCAATGCGATAAAAGCTATGAAAGGAGAAACTCAGATTATATAACTTACCTCCTTGAAGGAATAGTTTGAGACAGTTTTATCGGGCATTTCCATAAGAAGCAGACCTTCTTCGGAGATGCCCTTTATTGTGCCTGTAAAATCAACATTTCTAAGACAATCGTGGTATTCACGGCTTACTCCAAGCCCGAAAAGTCTTGAAACATATTTGTTTCTAATTTCGTTTATTCCCTCTATATCAGATAGATACTGCATGTACCCCGAAAAGATGTCGAGAAAATCATCCAGTACTTCTTCAGGAACGGTTCTAAGGCCCGAAGAAACCAGAACTGATGTCGGATTGACGAGTTCCGGTGGAAATTCAGTCTGGTTCAGATTAAGTCCGATACCGATAATGGAATGTTCCAGACCTGCATTTCCGACAATATTCTCGATAAGCATTCCGCATACTTTGCGTCGTCCGATGTAAATGTCGTTCGGCCATTTGATGCTGCTGCGGATATTGAGTTTCTGCAGCAGGTCAGAAACTGACAATGCAGCGACAATGCTGAGGAGAAACTGATTCCGGACAGCCAAATCAGGCATCTGAGGGTGAGTGAAATTCAATAGGACTGAAAACGTGAGATTCTGTCCGGCGGCACTGGACCACTTGTTTCCACGCTGTCCACGGCCTGCCGTCTGAAATTTCGCTGCATATACTGACATTTTGGCATTGGCAGGCAACCGCCTTCTGGCTTCAGAATTCGTGGAATCTATGCTGTCAAACCACGTTATAGGAATTTCCGCTTTCATTGGACTGATTTTTGTTTTATCTTTGTACGCAAATTTAAACAAACAATTAAATGGAAAAAAATGTTCTTAAGGTCATAACCGACGCGATGTTGGAAAAGAAAGGTCAGAATGTCGTGTCTCTGGACCTGAGCCCTATCGGTACAGCTATTTCAGATTACTTCGTAGTATGCAATGCAGACTCTACTACGGCTGTAGCTGCGATTGCCGACAATATAATAGTTCGTATGCAGGAAAAATGCGGCAGAAAGGTGCTTCGCATGCAGGGACTTGAAAATGACTTCTGGATTATCCTGGATTATGGAGATGTAGTTGTCCACGTATTCTTGACGCAATACCGTGATTTCTACAGACTTGAGGACCTCTGGGCAGATGCCGGGAGAACCGAATATACAGATGAGCCTGTAATCGAGAAGGAAACCGGCAAGAGAGCCAAGCCTAAGGCTGCATCCAAAGTAAGAGCTTCTGCCAAGCGCGTAAGCAAGCGTGAAGCTGACAAAGAGTTATAGAAAACGGACTAACAGATGGCAAACAATACCAATAACAACAAGGATCCGAAAAACAAGATTATCAGAATCAATATCGGATTGTCTTGGTTGTATATTCCGCTACTTGTCGGATTGCTTTACCTCGCATTCTTCTCCGGTGGATCCAACCCTCAGAAGGCAGAATGGAGCGACGTGAAGGAGATGGTGGCATCCGGTGATGTGAAGGACATCCTGTTCATCAGAAATGACTTCAAGGGTGAAGTCACGATCAAACCGGACAAACTGGCGAAATACAGTGAGCGTTTCGGGGGGAAAGTTCCTTCCGCCTCACCTCACTTCTGGTTTTACGTATCCAACAAATTTGACCCCGAGGCTGAATTCGACCAGCTGAATTCGGAACTGCCGGCCGACAGCCAGGTAAAAATCATTATGGAAAATGATGATAATGTCTGGGGACACATAATGGACTGGTTCCTTTTCCCTATCCTTCTGATTGCCATGTGGATATTCATGTTCCGTGGATTCAACAGGAATATGGGGCCTGGCGGAGCCGGTGGTCAGGGCGGCATTTTCAGTGTTGGAAAATCTACAGGCAGGCTTGCTGACAAGGATACCGTAAAAGTGACATTCAAGGATGTCGCCGGTCTATACGGAGCCAAGGAAGAGGTGATGGAAATTGTGGATTTCCTGAAAAACCCTAAGAAATATACTGCACTCGGCGGTAAAATTCCAAAGGGCGCGTTGCTTGTAGGCCCTCCGGGTACAGGAAAGACATTGCTTGCAAAGGCTGTTGCAGGAGAGGCAAATGTGCCGTTCTTCTCCATCTCCGGCTCAGATTTCGTGGAAATGTTCGTCGGAGTGGGAGCTTCGAGAGTAAGAGACCTGTTCAGGCAGGCTAAGGAAAAGGCACCATGCATCGTATTCATTGACGAAATCGATGCTGTAGGAAGGGCGAGAGGCAAAAATGTGGGATTCTCTTCAAATGACGAGCGCGAAAATACACTGAACCAGCTTCTTACGGAGATGGACGGCTTCGGCACGAATTCAGGTGTAATCGTGCTTGCAGCCACCAACAGGGCTGATATCCTCGACAAGGCTCTTCTTCGTGCAGGTCGTTTCGACAGACAGATTCACGTAGAACTTCCTGAGCTCAAAGAAAGAGAGGAGATTTTCAAGGTGCATATCAAGGATCTGAAACTCAGCACTGACTTCGATGTGGATTTCATGGCTAAGCACACTCCGGGCTTTTCCGGAGCGGATATTGCCAATGTCTGCAATGAAGCAGCGCTGACTGCAGCACGAAAGAACAAGCCTGCCATTGACAAACAGGACTTCCTGGATGCAGTGGACAGAATTGTCGGTGGTCTTGAACGAAAATCATCCATCATCACCAACACGGAGAAGAAATCCATCGCTCATCACGAAGCAGGACACGCAGCTGTAAGCTGGCTGCTTCCATATGCGAATCCTCTCTTCAAGGTGACATTGATTCCTCGTGGTCAGGCACTTGGCGCAGCCTGGTACCTTCCTGAGGAGAGAAAACTCTGGACAAAGTCGCAGATGGTAGATGAAATGTGTGCGCTTATAGGCGGACGCGTGGCTGAAGAGATTGTAAACGGAGAGCCTTCTACCGGTGCCCAGAACGACTTGGAGAAATTGACTCAGATGGCCTACAGCATGGTCAAGTACTATGGCATGAGTGACAATGTCGGTGCACTTTCGTTCTATGATTCTACAGGAGCAAGAGGTTACGACCTCACGAAGCCTTATAGTGAGCAAACCGCTGAAATGATCGATGATGAAGTGAGAAAAATCGTGAAAATGATTCACGACAGGACTTACAAGATATTGTCAGACCATAAGGAAGGCTTCCTGCAGATGGCGGCATTGCTACTTGAGAAGGAAGTGATTTTCGCAGAAGATGTAGAGAAGATTCTCGGTCCTAAGGCAAAGCCTGCTGATGAGACTGAGAATGAGATAGAAACGACTGAAACGACTGAAACTGAAAACAGTTAATCCGTAACTTATACTAAAACCTGAAATGAATAATACTGTAGTCAGAACCATATCCGGTATAGGGTTCATAATCATAATGCTGTGTGGCCTATTGATCAGCAAGTTCCTGTTCGCAGGCCTTATCATGTTCATAATGACCGTGATGATGCACGAATTCTATACTTTGACAATGAACGACAGGTACAGATTCTCCAGAGTGCTGGCGATTCTGGCCTGTCTTGTTCTTTTTATGCTGATATTCGCCATCAGCGCCTATGACATGGAGCCGAAGTATGTGTCGATAGCAATTCTGCCGGTGCTCGTGGTGATGATCAATTCACTATATGTAAGGGACAAGACAGAATTCGGAAAGTTCTCTGACATATATACAGGTATCCTATATATAGGAGTGCCGCTGTCATTGTCAAATCTTATAGTATTCTTTAACGGCAAGTTCAACGGACTTATCCTCCTGTGCTTTTTCATCATCATATGGTGCTCTGATATCGGTGGATTCGTATTCGGTTCATTGTTCGGCAAAAGATTCCCGAAAAAACTGTTCCCTGCGATTTCCCCTAAGAAAACATGGGTAGGCTTCTGGGGCGGCATGATCTGCTCTTCATTGGCTGCTGTTGTGCTGAAATACAGATTGTCAATGGAGCAGATAACATTGGCACATACGATTATTCTGGCAGTCCTGATGCATGTGGCAGGCGTTTATGGCGATTTGTTCGAGTCTCAGTGGAAGCGCCATTACAACATCAAGGATTCCGGAGTAATAATTCCCGGACATGGCGGAATGCTCGACAGATTCGACAGTTCACTCATGGCCATTCCTGTCGGCGCACTGTATCTGATAGTAGCAAATATCCTGTAATTAGGCAAAACAAGAATATAAAACGCCACAAACGGCAATTCTAACAATTGCAGATTGAATAATTTATTCATATCTTTGAAAAATTATTGGAAACTTGATTTCAGAATACTAAACCTGATATGAAAATAGATAAGAACTCGTACGGAACCATAGCATTGTCCTGGCTCATCAGTGCTGCTCTGACTTTGCTGATTCTCAAGACAATAGGTATGAATACAGTCGGATACACCATTTCCGTATTGGTTTTATTGTTTTCTGTATTTGTGACTTGGTTTCACAGAGTTCCGGTCAGACACACACCGGAAGGCGACAGAATCGTGACTTCAGGTGCCGACGGCAAGGTAGTCATCATAAAAAAAGTCTATGAAAAAGAATACCTCAAGCGTGAGTGCATGCAGGTATCTGTATATATGGACTTTTTCAATGTACACGCGAATTTCTGGCCTGTAACTGGAAAGGTTTCCTACTACAAATATCATCCGGGACGCTATCTCCTGGCCTTCCTTCCGAAGGCTGCAGAGGAGAATGAGCATTCATCCACAGCCATCGACACAGGCAAGGAGGAAATTTTCTTCAAGCAGATTGCAGGCACTTTTGCCAGAAGGATTGTCTGCTACTCTCAGGAGGGTTCAGAGGAGCTGAGGGGAGTGCAGTGCGGAATCATCAAGTTCGGTTCCCGCTTCGACATCTTCCTTCCGCTGGATGCCGACATCAAGGTGAAATTGGGACAGGAAATCAAAGCAGCTGAGACGGTCGTTGCAGAACTGAAATAATAAATCACATAAATAAAATAATAAGCCGGGGAATTGCTCTCCGGCTATTATTTTATGAATTGCTGTCTTCTTCGATAAGTTTTACGAGCTTGTCCACAGCTTCAGATTCAGGGACGTGACGTAGGAGCGGCTCTTTTTTATGGTAAATGGATACCTTACCATTTCCTTCTCCTACATATCCCCAGTCCGCATCCGCCATTTCGCCGGGACCATTGACAATACATCCCATAACAGCGATGACGACATTCTTCAAATGCGCCGTGCGGGCCTTCACCTGCTCAAAAGTCTCCTGCAGATTGTACATTGTCCGGCCACAGCCTGGACATGCGATATATTCAGGCTTGTAAAACCGCCTGCGGGCAGCCTGCATAAGTTCATCCTCGAGATATTTTCCCATGCCCGACTCCTCTATAGATATTCTGTGGCCTTCATCGTCAGAGAAAGTGCCGGAGATGTGCACCTCATCCAACTCTTTGTCCAACAGCCTTTTACCAAAGTCGCAAGAGAAATCGTACATCAGTCTTTCTTTACAAGGGGAGTGATATACTGCATCCGCAACCTTGTCGGTAATTTTTACGGAGGTCAATGTCGAAGCGATTTCGCCGTCATATCTCATCTGAAGGTACCTTCCTACAGAAATTTCATTGACAGGATCTTCAGTCAGGGAAACCCGTATGGTATTGCCGATTCCTTCCGAAAGAAGAGATGAAATTCCCACACAAGACTTGATTCGGCCTGAGTCGCCGTTGCCGGCCTCAGTAACGCCTACATGCAGCGGGAACACTGTGCCTTCAGCCTCCATATATTTGGCCAGAATCCTGTATGCTTCCACCATAACATAAGTGTTACTTGACTTAAGCGACACGACAACGTTATAGAAATTATTTGACACACAGAGCCTTAGCCATTCCATAGCGGCCTCTGCCATAGCTTTTGGCGTGTTTCCGTACAGATTGGTAATCCTGTCGCCGAGCGAACCGTGATTCAGCCCTATACGTATTGCCGTGCCATTTTCAGAGCAGACCTTGAGCAGTCTTGAGAGCTGACGGGATGCCTCATCGAAATCTTTGTTGAAATTTCCGGGATTGATTCTGACCTTATCCACGAATGGAGCCACTGCAATGGCCGTCTCAGATGAAAAATGAATATCCGCCACAATGGGGATGAAAATTCCTTTTGCGTGGAGTGATTCCCTGATAGCCTTGATGTGAGGCACATCCTGCAGTCCGGGAACAGTAATCCTGATGATATCCACCCCGGCATCCGCCATCCTGACGCACTGGGCGATGGTATCCTCCTCATTGAAAGTATGAGTATTGCACATTGTCTGGACTGCAATCGGATGTCCAGAGCCTATCAGCACATTACCGACTTTTGCCGTCAACGTATTCAGTATCTGTTTCATATACCAATTGTTTAGCTTCTTTTTTCAGCTGCGCCCTGGTCTTTCCGGTACGTCGCGTCAGCTGTATATGTATTCCTCCGGAAATGATTATGTCGAAAGGATAGGCGAAACGATAATAGTATTCGCTATTGTAATTCGGCTTGTAAAGGCTTCCCAATGAATATCTTACGCCTGCCTGAAGATGGAATTCCACGGGATCGAAGAACAGACCGATACCGACACCGCCCTTGATTCCATACTCGAAACGCTTGTCATAGTCATAGAAGGAAGTGAGATATTTGCTGTCCTTCAGTGTTCCCTCACGCTCAACACTCATCCTGTATCCGCCGAACAGACCCGCATTGACAATGAACTTCAGATGCCATACATCCATGTGCATATGTGCGAGAAGCGGAATCTCCATATAAGTATAGGTAGCCTTTGTGGCTCCGTCCACGGATTCCGAATAATCTTCGGTCTTCTTGTCAATCTTGAACTGATATCCCTCCTTGCCATAGAAAAATCCGGTCTGGAAACCGAAATACGGCATATAACCGAACATTTTTCCGTATTTGGTGAAGACAATGCCGATATTGACGGGATTGATCTGCATAGCCTGCTTCTTGGTAGGATTGAACATCATCTGGCTCAGCGAGACACCGTACTGCACACCGATCATAGAATAGTCGTTGATGGTGAACTTGCGGTTAATCTTCACCGTATCGAGATACTCGTCAGAGTATTCAAATTCCCGTTTGAATGTCAATGAATCTGATTTCAATGCCAATGTATCAGACTGTTTGTCAAGCAGTTTGCGCGAATGCAAAGAATCAGGAACCGCGATGGTAACCGAATCAGAATATACCAGATTCTGTCCGTTCGCAGCCATGCAGAAGCCCAAAAGGGCCGCGGCCATAAATGTCAGTCTCGGTTTCATCATTTCGCGAACAGCTTAGCAATGTCAATATTCTGTACCATTTCAGTGGACTCTTTGATGTTCAGCACATAAGACCCGTCCCGGAGCTTGTAGAACATCACTTTCTCAGGCTGGCGATGTTCCAGGAGATTACCTGTATCCACGATTCCGTTCCTGTTCAGGTCCTCAGTAATCCTGACTGAATATTTGCCCTCCTTCAAGTACGGGAACAGCAGTTCAGAGTCCTTTTCAATGATATATGACCTCAGCACCTTGTCGCGCTGTTCATTGAGCAGATCCACGATGTACTTGTGGTTCACCCCAGTCAGATTAAGTGTCAATGAACTGAGTTTGTCATCTTTAGGCAGGGAAACCTTCACCTCACTGCTGTCATTGTAGAACCCGTTGATGTCCCTGAACATCCTGTGAGGCACTTTCAGCTTATACTCATAGCCGCTCATCAGCTTGCCTTCCGGCATCAGCACATATTTTCTCAAGTTCAAGGAATCACGGGTGACTGAAAACTTCATTTTCGCTTCCTGCTGGCGAGGATTTATGGAAGTAAGTTTCACGGAATCGAAATGCTCGTATATCAAAGGGAAATTGAACTCCATCTCGAATCCATACTGCTCGACTCTTTCAGGTTCCGCCTTCACGGTCATCACGCAGGTCGTGTCCTCATGCTTGATGTTTCGCTTGGAACTCTTGGACTTGCCACCGGAATTCTCCATTGTCATACGGATATGTTCAGTGAACGGGGTCAATTTTCCGAGAGTATCTGTTTTCATGTAGTCCACGAACACGTGCAGCGTGTCCGGCATACGCTTTCTGTCATTTATCCAGAATTCAAGACTGTCATTCGTGATGTTGAACTGGGTTATAAGACGGTTTGCAGGGAAACCTTTCACCCACATCGAGTCGATCTTCGCATCTGCCGCCATGAAAGTAATGTAAGCAGAGCGTGGCTGTGTCCTGACTTTGTTTACAATCATCTGCTTGCTCGGCTTCTCACGGAACATGACCATCTCGTACTCTGCCTTGCGCTCCATACAGTGAAGCGTGTCCTTCATATCATATTTCTTCAGTTCAGGAAGGTCGTCGGAAGCCACGATGACAGGCTGTATAATACTGTCATAGAATGCGATACGGTCATTGTCCGGGTCATAGACATTATTGGAACTCTCATCCTTCACAGCATAAAGCCGGTACAATGTATCTGCGATATTGCGCATTGCGAAGAAGCCCCAGTCATCAGTTTTCACAGCCGCATCAGGCCTGTGCTTGAACACTGCCGAGTCTGACAAATCCTTGTACAGCATCACAGTCACACCTTTCATCGGCTGCAATGTGTTGCAGTCACGGACCACTCCAGTAATCGCCATAGAGTCGATGACAGGTCCGGTTGAGAACATCAGAGTATAGCCCGGATACATGTTGCCCTCATTGTTGTCCGCTATGGCATTGGTCAAATCCAGAGTATATGTGGTGGACGGTTCCAGATCCGATTCGAAATAGACGATGACCGACTTGCCTCTGATTCTATATTTCGGTGATTTTTCCAGAGGAGGGGACAGGAAAATGCTCTTCGCATCCTTCACCGTCACATATTCATTGAATGTAATGACAATGCGGGTGTTGTGCAAAGGGACATTGACAGACCCCGGAAGCGGATAAATTCCGGTTATGACCGGCGGAATGGTGTCCTTGTCTCCACCGCTCGGCGGAGTCGTCGTATTCGCGCAGGAATGGGAGAACATCATTGCCCCCAAAACTAAAGCGACCGGTATGCCGGGTATGAGTTTTTCTAATATCTTGTTCATTCAAATATATTCTCTATTTTAGCCAACTGATTGATGATAAGCATCATATCTCTGTACGCATCACGCTCTGGACGCCCTTTATGTTCTTCAGGTTCGTTATCATAGTCTCGAGCACATCCCTGTCATGCACATACATATCTATATATCCGTCGAATATGCCGCCTTCGGTATTGAGGTCGAGCCGGCGCATATTTACGCCCATCACGAGGGAGATATATCCTGTAATGTCATTGAGCAAACCTATACGGTCAATGCCGGTGAGCGAAATCCGTACCGGGAACGACTGGTCGGCATCAGCCTCCCAATGAGTCTTGACAATGCGGTCTCCATGTTTGGTGGCCAATGTCTCAGCCACGCTGCAGGATTTCTTATGGACAACAATAGTGCCGTCAGCGAACATGAATCCGACTACAGCATCGCCGGGTATAGGCTTACAGCAGTCTGCGATGACATATTTATGTCCGTCTTCAGTAGAATTGATGACATATTCATCCTGTTTTTTCTTTTTCGACTGGAGAGTGCTCAGCACGTTTTCAAAATTCAGATACCCTATGCCGTATCTGAACAGGAATTCATCAGCATTGTTCACTTCGAGTGCTGCAGCTATTTTTCTGGCAACATTGTCGTCGAACTTTTTGCCCATTGCAGCCAACCTCTCCTCGAGGTCTTTCCTGCCGGCCTCGATAAAAGCTGCTCTCTGCGGTCTGAAGTAGTCCAGGACCTGGTTTTTTGCATGTCTGGTCTGAAGAAAACTCAGCCACTCCGTCTTAGGATGTTCATCTTCAGCCGAGATGATTTCCACCTGGTCTCCAGTCTTGAGCACATAGGAGAGAGGCACAAGTTTCATATTCACCTTGGCCGCAATCGCCTTGCATCCGATCTGAGAATGAATCATAAATGCAAAATCCAGCGCAGTTGCTCCCTTCTGTATGGATTTCTGTTCGCCCTTTGGAGTGAACACTGATATTGACGTGGTAGTCAGGTCATTATGTATGATGTCCAGAAGTTCGAGGGCATTGACATCAGGGCTGACGAGAATTTCCTTGACCTTGGACAGCCATTTGTCCATCTCATTGTCATTCTCGCTTATGTAGCCGTCCTGCTTGTATGCCCAATGTGCTGCGATACCTTTCTCCGCGATGTCATCCATCCTCTTTGTCCTGATCTGAACCTCAATCCAGATGCCTGTCTGGCTCATAAGAGTGCAGTGAAGCGCCTCGTAGCCATTGCTCTTGGGATGCTTGACCCAGTCCCTCACGCGGTCAGGCTTATATCTGTAAAGTCCTGTAATTATGGAGAATACGTGATAGCACTGGTCACGTTCAGTTTCATTGACATTGACAGAAACCGGATTGAAAATTATCCTTACCGCATAGAGGTCATAGACCTGCTCGAAGGTGATCTGCTTGGTAATCATCTTGTGCCAGATGGAATACGGAGTCTTTACCCGCTTCTTTATCTGGAAATCGAATCCTGCCTTCTGCAGTGCCTCCCGGATAGGTTTGATGAACTCGTCAATGCTCTTTTCCTTGTCGGACATGTCCCGGTTGATCTGGGCGCTGATTTCATTGTACGCGTCAGGTTCCTTATACCGCAGCCAGATGTTCTCCATCTCTGATTTCACCTCATACAGACCCAGGCGGTGGGCAAGCGGGACGAAAATGTACATCGTCTCGCTGAGAATCTTGTCCCGTTTGTACTCTGGCATGAATTCGATGGTGCGGCAGTTGTGCAGACGGTCAGCAAGCTTTATCAGCACAACACGTACATCATCATTGAGAGTCAGGAGGATACGTTTGAAATTCTCGGCCTGGAGACTTTCAGAATTGGCGTCATCCTTGGTCTTCTTGTCCTGGTTGTCGAGAACGTTCTTGATCTTCGTAAGTCCTTCTACCAGAGAGGCTATCTTGTCCCCGAAGACATATCCTTTATATCTTCCACCGTGTACTCGGTGTCCTCCACCACATCGTGCAACAGGGCCGCAGCTATCGACTTGTAGCCCAAGCCTATATCATTGACGACAATCTTGGCGACAGCGATCGGATGCAATATGTATGGCTCGCCTGAGCGCCTGCGTACGTTCTTGTGCGCTTCATTGGCGAAATCGAAAGCTTTCTGCACGACCGCAAGTTCCTGTTCACCGGCACATCTTTTGCGCGCAGCCTCCTTCAAGTCCGCATAATTGCGGGCTATCACCTCGTAGTCCTTCTGTGTAAATTCTGAAAAGCTCATTTTGTGTCAATGTTATAGTTGTTGACGTTCTGGAAAGCGTATGACAGTTCTGCACCCAGCAATATGATGAACCATCCGAAATTCAGCCAGAACATGAACAGCGGGATAGCGGCCACAGCGCCGTAGATCGAGTTCAGTCTGGTCACGAAAATCTGAGTCTCCAGGAATAAATATTGGAGCAGCGTGAACAGCGGGCCGGAAAAGATGGCCGCTTTCAACGCGTTTTTATATCTTACAATGTAGTTCGGGATGAACTTGTACATTGCCGAAAATGTCAGTATTGAAACGGCGGCGAAAACCAGCCAGCCGAGAAAACTTCTGATGCTTTCCGAAAACTGCACCTGATTCGGGAGCAGGATGTCGATGATATTGGAATAGATGATGGAACCCGCGAAGAACAGCAGTATCACGAAAGGGGAGAGCACGATAATCAGAAGGTAGAATGAGAACCGCTTCAAGAGATTCCTTGATTTGTTTACCTTCCACACATTATTGAACACTGACTCCACGCACATCATCATCCATACCACGAGCCAGGCGAAAAGCAATGCGCTGACAAGCCCCACAGGGCTGGACTGAGCCGTGTGTATGACGTTTTCAGCAAAACCGAACAGCGTATCTATCGCCTGCTGGTTGGAGAAATTCGATGCAAGTATCCCTTTCAATGTGTCTTCAAGTCCGAGTCCGCCGGTAATGATGAAGGCTATGGCAATGAACGGAACCACGGCCATTGTACAGAAAAAGCTCAGCGCAACAGCCTGAAAGCCGATTTTTTGTGTGGAAAAGGTCTTGACGGTCAGGGTGATGACCCTCAAGTCCTTTACGAAACGCTTGCGCATACGCGACAATTCGTCGAAATTCTCATTCCAGATTCCGTCGGACAAATAGTTTTTAAGTCTATGTATTTTCTCTTTTATCTTCATTGTTTGTCTAACGCTACACCATACCGCCGAACAAATCCGGCTCTATTTCCTCTTCTTCTTTTTCAGGCACGGCACCTTCAGGCAGCATTGACCTGAATTTGTCTTCGTCAATCACCGGCACTCCGAGCTGTTCCGCCTTGCTGAGTTTTTCCGGTCCCGGCTTGTTTCCGGCAAGCAGGAATGACGTCTTTCCGCTGATGGAACTCCCGTTCTTACCTCCGTGAAGTTCAATTAGTTTCTTCATTTCATCTCTTGAAATGCTGAAGGTTCCGGATATGACTATGGTCTTGCCGTTCAATGCATCCGACAGGTTCTGCAGAGGAGTATCTGCTGACATCTTCAGTCCCGCAGCCTTCAACCTCTGGATCTCCACTATGTGGCGTTCGTCACGGAAGAAGTCATAGACGCTGCCAGCTATGGTTTCGCCCACATCCGGAACCTCCAGAAGCTGTTCTTTGGACGCAGCCGCTATATTGTCAATGTTCCTGAAATGCTGCGCTATTTCCTTGGCCGTGGATTCGCCCACATATCTGATTCCTAACGCGAACAGAACGTGTTCAAATGATACTTTCCTGCTGTCTTTCAAGCTGTCCAGGAACCTTTTGGCGGACTTTTCCTTCCAGCCGTCCAGTCTGAGCAGGTCATTTCTGGTCAAATCATACAGGTCTGCAGGAGTCCTGACCATATCGAGACTGAAAAGCTGGTCAATGGTGGCGTCACCCGCAATGACATTCATGGCTTTACGGCTCAGGAAGTGGACCAGACGACCTTTGATCTGTGTCGGGCAGCCATCCACATTGGGACAGAAGAACTTGGCCTGCTCCTCCTCTCTTACGAGCGGGGTGCCGCAGTCAGGACAGACAGTAGGGAAATCAGGTTTTCTGACATCGGGACCTCTCTTGGAGAGTTCCACGCCAGTAATTTTAGGGATAATCTCCCCACCTTTCTCCACATAGACATAGTCACCGATGCGGATATCCATCTGCGCCATCAAGTCCGCGTTGTTCAATGTCGCACGCTTGACCACCGTTCCGGAAAGCTGCACAGGATCAAGATTGGCAACCGGCGTTACCGCTCCAGTTCTACCGACCTGATAATCAATGGAAAGGACTCGAGTCAATGCCTGTTCCGCCTTGAATTTATATGCCACTGCCCAACGCGGGAACTTCGCCGTATAGCCAAGTTCAGTCTGAATCTGAAGTTCATTGATCTTTATGACAATGCCGTCTGTCGCGTACGGGAGGAATTTGCGCTCCTTGTCCCAGTAGTTTATATAGTCCTCTATTTCATTGATATTGTGGCAGATCTTGCGTTTGTCAGATACCGGAAGCCCCCAAGACGCCGCTGCACTCAAGGCTTCGTCGTGCGTCGCGAAATTCACATTAGGGCTCGGTATATGATATAATGTACACCACAGTCCGCGTTTTCCGACTTCTTCAGGATCAAGCAGTTTAAGTGAGCCTGACGCAGCATTTCTCGGGTTTGCGAAAGGCTGGTCCTCATTGCGCAGCCTCTCAGCATTGAGTTCGTCGAACGCCTTGTATGGCATCAGGATCTCACCTCTGATTTCAAACTCTTCAGGATATCCGCTTCCGTGAAGCCGGACCGGTATGTTGCTGATGTGCCGCACGTTGTCCGTGACATCATCACCTATGACACCGTCTCCTCGGGTAAGAGCGCGCAGAAGTTTTCCGTCCCTATAGGTCAGACAGATGGCCGTTCCGTCAAATTTCAGCTCACAGGAATACGTAAAAGGCTTTCCGATGGACTTGGTGGCCCTTGCAGTGAACTCCTCCACTTCACCTATACTATAAGTGTTGCCAAGTGAAAGCATAGGATACTTATGGGGATACTGGGCAAACTCCCTCTTTGCCGTCACAAGCGTATTGCCCTGTTCATCACTGTTTTCCAGATCACTTCCGACCTTTCGGGTAGGGGAATCGGGCGTGATGAACTCCGGAAACTGCTTCTCCAGGTCAGCCAATTCATACATGAGATGGTCATACTCATAGTCACTTATGACCGGAGCATTGTCCACATAGTATTTTCTGCTGTTCTCCCAGAGTATCTTCCGCAGCTCTATGATTCTTTTTTCTGCTTGTGAGCGATCCATCGTTATAAAATTATCATAAGTTACAAATTTAGCCATTTTTTTGTGGAAATTTGGCTGAAAAGTAATAATTTTGCACCGCGGAAAAGTAGAATATCAAGATATTATAAATAAATTTCTATTTGATTATGAAAGATTCAATCATCATCTTGTGCGGTGGCGGTCCTGCCCCGGGAATGAACTCTGTTTCAATGAGTGTTGCAAAGACTTTCCTCTCAAAGGGTTACAGAGTAATCGGCCTTCACGGCGGTTATTCAAGAACGCACGCACAGAGGACTTGGACTTCTTCAAGGCTGACCGTTACTTCAACAGAGGCGGTTCTTATCTTGAGATGAGCCGTTTCAAGCCGACAGACGAAGACTTCGAGAAGAACTTCAACCTCGACCTTTTCAAGGACAACAATATCAAACTTCTCGTTACCATCGGTGGCGACGATACAGCATCTACTGCAAACAGAATTTCCAAATTCCTCGCAGCCAAGAACTATCCGATCGCAAACATCCATTGTCCTAAGACCATTGACAATGACCTTCCTCTTCCTGCAAACGCTCCTACTTTCGGATACAACTCCGCAAAGAATGAGGGTGCGCACATTGCAAGAACCATCTACGAGGATGCACGCACATCAGGAAACTGGCTTGTGATTTCAGCAATGGGCCGCACATGCGGCAGCCTTGCGCTCGGTATCGGCGAGGCGACACATTGCCCTATGACCATCATCCCTGAGATGTTCAACAAGACCCAGATGACTCTCGACAAGATCATCCGTCTTTCCATCTCCGCTATCCTCAAGAGAAAGATCATGGGCGTCAACTACGGTACAGTAGTGGCTGCAGAGGGTCTTTTCCACAATGACGAGGTGGCTAAAGAGGCTGCTGAGGCTGGCGTGCACTTCACATACGACGAGCACGGCCATCCGGAACTCGGCAAGATCTCCAAGGCTGTCCTTTTCAACGAGCTTCTCGAGAAAGAGTTCAAGAAACTCGGCCTCAAGGTAAAGAGCCGTCCGGTGGAAATCGGTTACGATGTACGTTGCCAGGATCCTGTTGCTTATGACCTCACATACTGCACAGAGCTTGCTATGGGCGTTTACCAGCTGTTCAGCGAAGGCAAGACAGGCTGCATGGTATATGTTGATTCTTATGGCAATGTTTCTCCGCTCTACCTTGCTGATCTCCAGGATCCTAAGACAGGCAAGATTCCTCCGAGAATCGTGGACATCAATGCAGGTACAGCCCAGAACTACTACAAATACATCGCCCACTATGTAACACCAGAGGATTACGAGGCTGTAAAGGCTCTCGGTATCGCAGATCCTTCAGTTTACGATTTCAAGAAGATTCTTGAGTGGTAATTCCACTTTCAGAACCAATATATCTTATGCGTGGACGGCTGAACGGCCGTCCACGTTTTTTGTTCCGTTTCGGGCACGGAATGTGCAGGTGAAAGGGGGAGTATCAAAACAAAAAACCGCATTGATGGGTAAATTTATCATATATCAGATGCTTCCTCGACTCTGGGGAAACATCGAAGGCAAAAACATAAAGAACGGCACATTGAAAGATAACGGGTGCGGAAAGTTCAACAGCATTGACACCATCTCTCTGGAGTACCTTCGGAGTCTTGGTGTTTCTTATGTCTGGTACACAGGAATCATACGGCATGCCACGGCAGAAGACGCATGCGGCTGCATTCCATCCTCGAAAGACTGGGTAAAAGGGCGCGCCGGTTCACCTTACTCCATCACAGACTATTACGACGTGAATCCATATCTGGCAGATGAGCCGGACAAGCGAATGGACGAGTTCCGTGATTTGGTAAGACGCACGCATGAAGCCGGCCTGAAAGTCATCATCGACTTCGTCCCGAACCACGTAGCCAGGGATTACGGCAGGTTTACGGCTGAACA
>ENA-OPMN01000134-OPMN01000134.1-human-gut-metagenome-genome-assembly--contig:-NODE-134-length-33781-cov-2.705390_pt1 | contig 33781 bp, 16 predicted proteins | sample MGYA00241524_ERZ501745 | MGnify/ENA primary metagenome ERZ501745 (study PRJEB25962, sample SAMEA2042567) | human gut metagenome | biome: human gut; feature: human-associated habitat; material: faeces...
CAAGCTAAGATAGGACAAAGTAATATAATCTGTAAAGTTTTTCTAGGACAAGATAATCTGTATGACCAGTCATATATGGTGCTAATTGCTGTATTGCATAGTCATCTAATTTCATAATTATTTTTTTAGATTTCTCTTATTAGTTTTTGAAGATAGGCTGGAATGAGCCTTGATATATTTTTCATCCCTTTAGGTACTATTATCTGTTCCAAGTTAAAGCACCAATAAAAAGCTGTTTCATCTATATATTCTAAAGATTGTGGTAACTTTATTTGTCTCATAGTTTTCCCAAAAAAAGAATTTGCGCCTAAAAGTTTTACCCCATTAGGGATGCAAATATTTTCATCATCTCCCAAATAAGAAATAAGTCTTTTTTCTTTTATATCATATAGTATGTCGTTCAATATTTTAATTTCGTCAGAAAGAGATGTTATTTTTAATTCGCTGGTTCCTGCAAAAGGATTATCTCCTATACCAATAACTGATTTAGGAATAGTTACTTCTATTATGTTCATTTCACTAAAAGCTCCTCCCTTGATATACTTTACTCCATCAGGGATGTTTATGGTATCTTTATTCCCCAAATATCGAATAAGTGTTTTTTTATCAGCTGATAAAAAATAGTCATTTTCAACTATAAAACTCTTTGATTTACATATGATATTTGAAATGCTTGCACAAAATACATTACTGCCAATTCTTTTTAATGAACTTGGCAAATATAGAGTTTTTAAATAATGTCCATCTATTTCATTATACAAATCATTGAAACATTCATTGCATAATATTTCTGTACCTTCTTTTACTGTAAATTCTTCCCCATAAGTACCCCAGTAGCATAAGAATCTTTTTCCATCAATACTATATGTCCCAGTATTACTTTCACCGACTGATGAAGGCAATTCATGATGTTGTATATTGACTACATCATTCATCTGGTATAGTCTGTTATATTGTTCTAGTTTATATTCAGCATATGAATCGCCGTTATATGCCGCTTTAGAATAATATTTAAAAGATTTTGATATATCTTTTTGAACTCCGTTTCCACGTTCATAACAAACTCCTAACATTGATTGTGCATAGGTGTCATCTTGTTCTGCTGCTTTCGTCCACCACTTAACGGCATTTTTATAGTTTATTTCTAAGCCTCTTCCAAAGTAATATTTCCATCCTAATTTAGATTGGGAAAGGGGGTCTCCTTGTAATGCTGATTCTTGATAGAGATTTGCCGCTGTACATTCGTCTCCGTTCTGATCGTAAATATAAGCTAGCCATGATGTCGCATGTGAAAAATTTATTTCATGTCCTAAAGAAAAATATTGTTTGGCTTTTACATTATCCATATTTAATAATTCTTCTCCTTTACGACAAATAGCAAAGCCAATTTTATTTTTCTCTAATTTGTCTATGAATAGGTTTTTCTCATTATTAAAATCATCTCCATAAAAATAGCATTTGCATAATCCACAAGAAGCTTTTATATCTCCTAATGAAATAGCAAGTTCATACCATTGTATAGCCTTCGAATAACTTTTAGGGACATAAATTCCATAATAATATAAGTCTCCTAATTTTATCATTGCTTTAGTATCACCTTTATGTGCTGCATGTATTAATTGTGATTCCTTACGAGTATCAAATGCAGAGTTGTCAGATAGTAAGCTGCTTATAATTTGTCTATCAAGCCTGCCAAAAGAGGATACCATTATATATGCAGATATTAATGGTGCAATTCGCTTATCTTCTAAATAATTGTCAAACTGTCGAATAAAATCAATATTGTTTGGTGTTAAATATTTATCAATAGTTGATGGATGGATTGATATTACTTTTAATAATAATAATATTAGTACCGCTGGATAATCATCAATATACTCGTCAAAGTCATCCATACTTCGACCTCTATATTGAAACATAGGAGTTCCTTGTTCACGTGCTTTTTGTCCGAACATGACTGGAACAAACATACCATCATAATCTATTAAAACGATGCTCCCGTCCGATTTGATGATAATATTATCGGGCTTTAAATCGCCATGTGCAATATGCTGTGGTAATAACCAACAAATAAATTTCTGAAAATCGTCAGCCAACTTTCTCAATTTCATTTTATTGTTAATTATACTTTGTATATATTCTTCCAAGCATAATCCTTCTACCCAATCCATAAGAAGAACCGGAAATTCAGTTTCTTTTGTTTGTGTAGAATCCACAAACAATTCTTTTTCGTAATAAGTAACAGATATTAAATAAGATGGCTTTTCATAAGTGTTTAAATATTCTGTTATCAATCTATATGATTCTTCACGCCCCTTTTGTTCTCGAAGAAAACATTTAAGTGCATAATAGTTGTTCCCGTCCGTCATTTTGAATACCACGGCAAAGTTGCCGCTACTCATTATGGGAATGCCTGCATCATCCAAAACAGGACGAAGATTTTTAAGTCTATCGAAATTATATTCTGCAGAATGGATAGCTTCTATGTATTCGGATATTAAAGGATATTGCATGGCTTTACTACTTGACATTTAAAATAAATTTCTTGATGTCTTCTTCCGAAGGCAGTTCTATCATATACTTCTGTACGAATATATTCGGGTCTAATCCGGCTGTAGCATACTTTACTAAAGCATCTCCCTTTTCGGTACAAAGCAGAATACCGACAGGTGGATTATCGTCTGGCTGCATCACTTCCGCTTTAAAGTAGTTAAGGTACATATTCAGTTGTGAAGCATACTCATGTCGGAACTTGTCTATCTTCAATTCCACAATGACATGGCATTTCAAGATGCGATGATAGAACACAAGGTCGGCAAAGAAGTAATCTTCATCAATCAAGATACGTTTTTGCCGGGCTTCAAAGCAGAAACCGTGTCCCATTTCCAGCAGGAAGTGTTGCAGGTTGTCAAGAATGGATTGTTCCAAGTCGCTTTCTGTTACCAAGGCACGTTCATTCAATCCCAAGAACTCTAAAGTAACAGGAGTGTTGATAACATCTTTAGGTTGTAATAGGGTTGCTTGTTGCTGGACTAAAGCGGAGAGGGCTTCTTTGTTTTTGGAGAGTCCGCTACGCTCGTAATATAAAGATGCTATTTGTCGTTCTAACTCCTTATATGACCAACAGCCACGAATGGTTTCCATTTCATAAAAAGCTCGTTTTACAGGGTTGTCAATAGCGGAGATGAGCATTAAATTAGAATATGTGAGTTTATTAAAGAGTCTATCTGCCGGAATTATCCATTCTTTTGCAGTTCCCAATTCGGCGGACGGTATCCGCCGAATGTTCATTGCAGATTCGGCGGATGGCAACCGCCGAATTGGTTCTATGAATTCGGCACTCAATGTGTGCCGAATTTGGATTTGTGATGCAATGTATTGTGTGATAGGTTCTTTCAGTTGTGGATAAACAAGGTACAGCCGTCTAAATTCACGGAATCTACGTTCATTCAGACCTTTTGTATTCAGCCGTTGTTCCAGCTTTTTCAACAGTTGTTCACCGTATGCGGCACGGTCTTCTCCGTTCTGTTCGAACTCCACGATATAGCAACCCATAAGCCAGTTACGGGAAGTAAGGGCAAGGTTTACAGCGTGTGCGGCTTGTGCCTGCAACGTGTTCTGTATCGTACTGATATGTTTTACTAATGCTTCAAAGTCCATAGTTACAAAGATAAGTCTTTTGTGGTTAAAACTTTAGTTCGGGTAGGCTGTTTATTGCTTCCTCTTTCAATTTATCCACGGCACGGGTGTATTTCTCGGTATGCTTCAATCCGCTGTGCCCTAAAAGACTGGCTACCGTCTTGATATTTGCCCCATTGTTCAGAATGTTCACGGCAAACGAATGCCGGGCGCAATGCCAGCTTATATGCTTGTCTATTCCGGCTCTCTTTACCCAACGTTTTACTGATTTGCAGCAGCTTTCGTATGTAGGCAAATCGAATATCAAACAGTTCTTATCTGCCGGAGCTTCGCCAATAATGGATAATAGACCGTCATTCAAGGGGATAACTACACCGCTACTGGCTGAATGTCCCTTGGTCTTGCTTTGCTCGAATTTTAATAATCGGTTGGCATAATCCACATTTTTATAAGTAAGGTCTTTTACATCACAGAAGCGCAGACCGCAATACAGACAAAAGATAAACGCTCGTCTGATTGTGGGGTTTTCGTTGTCATAATGACAAGCTATCAGCTTTTGTATTTCTTCGGGAGAAAGCACATCTTTTCGAAGCATTTGGCTATCCACTTTACAGGTAACACTTTTACATGGGTCTTTCAGCATTACATCATGCTCTATTGCATAGCGAATGACTTTCTTGAAACGCTGGTAAATGCTTTTGGCACCTTCACCCACACTTCGGGATTGCAGATAAGCTACAAACTGTTCCATCATTTCTTTGGTGATGAGTTCCGGTTTAATGCTACACTCATTCATGGGGTACTTCTCTTTCAAGAAGTCTTTGAAACGGCTAAGTGCAATTTGCACCATGCGAATATCTTTCTTGGTATAGCTATTGATATAGGCTTGAAAGTAGTCTAAGAAATTAACAGCCCTGTCTTTCTTTAAGCGGTAACCCAACATGCTTTCTTTAAACTCCTGTTCACGCTCTGCACGTATGCGCATGGCGAGTTCCAAAGTTTCCTTGTTCTGTTGCCGTTCCGCAGGAGTACGGGGTTTGTCTATCAGATACAGGCTAAGGTTTTCTTTTCGCCTGTTATGCTTTACTGCAAACTTGGGCTTGCCTTGCATTTTCCCACTATCGTAATACACCTGATTACCGTTTTCATCCAATACGGGCTTTTCCTCTCTACCTAAATAATACTCTAAGTAAAGGCTTATTCTACCGTCCGAGAGCTTATTTTGCTCCAACTTGGGGTTCTCTTTCGTTTTATTTTCTAACTTTGCCATTGTTTAGAGGTTTTATCCCGATTTAGGTACCGTAACCGGGTAATTACACTAAATAGTTGATTTTCTTTTGTTTTCCGATATTGCAAAGGTACAAAAGAAAATGATATTTCAAAGTGTACTAAAAGTGTACTAAATAACAGAAAACGGGCAAAATAGGGCAAAAATGGAGAAAATAGGAAATATGCAAATGACTGATAATAAGGAAAATAAATTCTTTTGTTTTCCTATGATTTCTGTGGCTTGTACCGGGTCTGGGTACGAAATAAAGAAGCGGGGAAAGTTTTAATGCTTTTCCCGCTTTCTTTTTATACTTATCTTTTATGCCCTTTGCTCATGGGAACAGATATCTGGCAAGAGATAGAAGTACTGAATCAAGAATTTGTGAGGCTTGGTATCAGTCAGTCGGTAGACTATGAAAAGTACTACCTCTATTCGCTTATTACCCATTCTACTGCTATTGAGGGCTCTACACTTACCGAATTGGATACCCAGTTGCTTTTTGATGAGGGGGTAACAGCTAAAGGAAAGCCGTTGGTCTATCATCTGATGAATGAGGATTTGAAGAAGGCATACGAACTCGCCAAAGAAGAAAGTGCACAAAATGCGGAAATTACGCCTGTTTTCTTACAAAAATTGAATGCTGCTCTAATGCGTACTACTGGGAGTGTATATAATGTAATGGGCGGTTCTTTTGATTCTTCTAAAGGTGAATTTCGTTTGTGCGGCGTTACTGCTGGGGTGGGCGGGTGTTCTTATATGAGCTATCCTAAAGTTCCCGCTAAAGTAGAAGAACTTTGTTCTATATTGAGAGAAAAGCAAAAGAATATGGAAACATTTCGGGAACGATATGAATTGAGTTTCAATGCTCATCTCAATTTGGTAACCGTTCATCCGTGGGTAGATGGCAATGGGAGAACGGCTCGTTTGTTGATGAACTATATCCAGTTCTGCCATCATCTTTTTCCGACGAAAATCTTTAAAGAAGATAGGGGCGACTATATTCTTTCTTTGCGGCAGTCGCAAGAAGATGAGAACAGTCAGCCTTTCTTGGACTTTATGGCAGCGCAGCTGAAAAAATCATTTGCGTCAGAGATTGAGAAATACAATACTGGACGTAAAAAAGGTTTTAATCTCATGTTTTGAAAAGCGACGATTCCTTCCTGATAAGCTCATATAGGCATTAGCTGATTGTGCTGTATCATCCTTTTGTATTGGGTTATTCTCAAAATATTCTCTTCTCGGCATTAAATACAAAATAATGGGTGTAAAATGCAAATTTATTTCGTAGATACTGTTTTCGCATTTATTTTTTTCTAAATTTGCAGTAGCTGGAATCTTATCTAACTATTTAATTATTAAATGTTTGCCAATTATGACAAAACATGTTCCTCTTTTTTTACCTCTCGGAAGTATTCGGTTACTGACGATATTCTTCTCTTTTTGTATAATCTTTGTTCATCCGGCATTGGCTGACAAAATGGCTGAAAGCCCCGAACTTTTCGATACTGCTTTCACCTTGCAGGAAAGGCTTGATATTCCCGACGGGTTTGTTCAAAGAGAGATGGTCTATATTTCCATTCTTTTAGGTACATTGGTGCTGTGCCTCTTCTTTTTCTTCATGCAGAGGCGGATGAAGAAATTGAGGGAAAGGGACCGGGAGAGGTATCTGCAACTGTTGGAAGGCATTCTTGATAATCTTCCCATTGCGGCAAAAGTGAAGGATGTGAATGATGGGATGCGCTATACTTTTTGGAATAAAAAGGCAGAGGAACTCTTTGAATGTTCGGCCAGAGAGGCTATAGGCAAGACGGATTTTGAAACAATGCCAGAGGCTGCGGCTTTAATTAGGAAGGAGGATGAAGAGTTGGTCAAGACGGGGATTCCACAAGAAGGTATACGACGTTTTTTTACCAAGAAGAACGAGGAGCGGTTTACCTTCCAGAACAATAATTTTATAAAGCTTTCTGATGGTCGCAAGTGGATTGTTTATACTGCTTGGGACATTACTGATTTGAAAATCATGGAGCGCAAGCTACGTCTGGCCAAAGAGGAGGCTGAGGAGTCCAACCGGATAAAATCGGCTTTCCTGGCCAATATGAGTCATGAGATACGTACTCCGCTCAATGCAATAGTTGGTTTTTCGAGTATTTTGGCCACGGAAGTGTCTGAGGAAGAACGGGTGGAGTATCTCGATATTATAGAGCGGAATAATGAACTGCTGTTGCAGCTCATCAATGACATTCTGGATTTGTCGAAGATAGAAGCCGGTACATTGGAGTATGTCTATGCTAACGTGGATATCAATAAAATGGTGTCCGAGATAGAGCAGGCTACAAGTATCAGGCTGACCAATAAAGACGTGCGTCTGGTCACGGTTACGCCATTGCCCGGTTTGCTGCTGTATACCGATCAGCGCAGAATTACTCAGGTATTCAATAACTTCATCAGTAATGCGCTGAAGTTTACTGCTGCCGGTAGCATTACCATTGGTTACGGAATGCCCGAAAATAGCTATATCCGTTTTTATGTCACCGATACCGGGACGGGGATATCATCTGAGAATGCGCAGGGGATTTTTAACCGCTTTGTGAAGCTGGATTCCTTTAAGCAAGGTACCGGACTGGGACTGGCCATTTCGCAAAACATTGTGAAGGAACTGAAAGGAGAGATAGGGGTGGAGTCACAGTTGAGCAAGGGCTCCACTTTCTGGTTCACGTTGCCTTTTTATAAGATGGACGCGCACCGTTCTATCTTTCCTTGATGCTGCAAGCTCAATCCAATGAAGGGACATCGATTGTCTGGCTTTCCTCGTTCCAGTTGTCAAGGGTGAATTCTCCGGATGATTCTTCGGAAAAGATGTCTCCCAGAGTGAGGGTCAGGGTCAGTTTGGAGTTTGCTTCCAAAGGTCCGTTCAATGTTTGCTTGAAACTTTTCACGTTTCCATTTTTCAGTATGATGCTCATCTGGAATTCCGGTTTCCCGAAAGAAGGGAAGAGCATGACGGTGGCGTTGCTCATTTGTGTACCGTCGACGGAACGGACCAGAGGGAAGGCTACTGTGCGTGGGCTTCCTTGAGGAGCGGCGGTGTAGAAATTCAGTTCTCCAGCAATATTGGTGATGCGCACCACCATGCTGTCGATGCTCGAACTGAGGATGCCGTTGTTCTTGTCCTTGATGATTACTTTCAGTCCGGTCACTACCCGTTTGAGGGATGCTTTCAGGTCCTCACTTCCAATGTTGGCAGGCTGGACGGCGTGTACCAGGTCGAATACCGGATAATAGGTTGTGTCCGCTTCCATTTTGAATAGGGAGAAGTGTTGCCGGGACATGTCTTCGCCTAAGATGTAGACCGGGTCCCTCATGAGAGGATGTGCATAAATCGGCTCCTCGTATTTAGGGGTTCCCCAATAAATCATGTTATAGAGACCTGCGGGTAAGGATAACTCTCGATTGACGCCATCGTTATAGAAAGCTCCGTCTTTAACTTGGTAGTAACCGTAAAAAGGTGTCAGCTTCCGGTTTATGTAGTTTCCATAATAAATAGAGGTGCCCGCCTTGCAGGGCATGATGGTCAGTATGCCGGTCAGCGGGCTTTGTCCGCTTTCTGTGGACACGTCCATCAAAAGTCGTGGTGATACCAACTCACTGCTTTTTTCTATCTGGGGCGGATTGTCATCGGCGCAGCTTGCCACGATTGCGGCAAGTACTGCAAATACTACTAATTTTTTCATTATCTGTTAAGCTTTAGGTTGTTCTTCCTTGAGAACGTTTTTAGAAAGAAATGGTTCTTTGTACTCCGGAGAAAGTATATTGGGGATGGAAAAGTGAGGTGAAACCAATTCCGGTATTGAGGGGAATGGGAAGAATAGCCCCTCTTCAAAAGGCTTAGAGAAGGGACGGAAAACAAATTATACCTTTTTTAGTAACATTTTAGAAGCCTTGATTAACGAAATCATATACTCTTCGTAACAATTTCTCGACATTCTTTTCTTGTTCCTCCATACATTTGCATCCGAGTTCTTTGGTATTAATTGAAGAACACAATGAATCTTTGATATTAACCATTAAATAATGTACAATGAGAAAAACATTCTTGGAAAAGTGCATAAATCTGCGTTTATGCCGTGTTGCATTGGTACTTTTGTTTCTTGTACCTGCAATCAGTAGCCTGCAGGCTAATCCTTCTCAAAACAAGACCATTTCGGGTGTTGTGACATCGGCTACGGATAGTGAGCCGTTGATAGGTGTCAGCGTGCAGGTGAGAGAAACCGCTACGGGTGGAATTACCGACATTGATGGCCGGTATTCGGTAAGTGCCCAACAAGGACAGACACTGGTGTTTTCTTACATCGGTTATCAATCACAGGAAATCAAGGTAGGTACTTCTTCCGTCATCAATGTGGTGCTGAAGGAGGACACGGAAATGTTGGATGAAGTGGTTGTAGTGGGCTATGGTGTCCAGAAGAAGAAATTGGTGACGGGTGCCACTGTTCAGGTGAAGGGTGACGAAATAGCCAAGATGAATACAACCAATCCCTTGCAGGCTATGCAGGGACAGACACCGGGTGTAAGTATTGCTTCGACTTCCGGTCAACCGGGTGCTGACATGAAAGTGAGTATCCGTGGTCTTGGTACCGTGGGAAATAGTGCTCCTCTTTATCTGATTGATGGTGTGGGTGGTGATATTTCTACTTTGAATCCTGCCGATATTGAAAGTATAGATGTACTGAAAGATGCGGCTAGTGCGGCTATCTACGGTTCGGCCGGTGCTAATGGTGTAGTGCTTATTACTACCAAGCAAGGGCGCGAAGGTAAAGCGCAGATTAGTTTCGATGCTTATTATGGAATACAGAATGTAGCTCGTAAGGCTAATATGCTGAATGCAAAAGAGTATATGGCCATTATGGATGAGCAGGCTTTGAATAGCGGACTTTCGGCTTACGATTGGAGCCAATACCAGTCTATTTACGATGCCAATGGCAATGTGTATGATACGGATTGGGTAGATACTATGTTCAAAGATAATGCCACAACGGAGAGCTATACGCTGGGTGTCACTGGTGGAAGCGCAACTTCCACTTATGCCCTTTCGTTAGGATATATGAGTCAGGAAGGTATTGTCGGCGGTTCGGATGTGTCTAACTATTCGCGTTACAATTTCCGTGTGAACAGCGAGCACAAACTTTTCAAGGATATTTTGAAAGTGGGCGAGCAGGTGAGTTTTGTATATAAGATGAATAACGGTATCAGTGTAGGCAACCAATATAATAATACCTTACGCGGTGCATTCGGAACATCGCCTATCGCTCCTGTCTATAGCGATAATAATCTTTATGATTCGCCTTACAATGACACCAGTACCAGTGACTGGAATAAAGGTGATGGAAACCCTTATGGTTTAATGATGACCGACAGCAACAATGAGAACAAAACGGCTACTTTTTCCGGTAATGTTTATGCTGAATTGCAGCCTGTCAAGAATTTGAAGATAAAGTCTGTATTCGGTGTGGTTTATGGTTCCAGCGAATACCGTAGTTTCAAGCCTCTCTACAAGTTCAGCCAATATATATATAATGAAGAACGTACTACCGTATCTCAAAATGCCAATCACTCTTTGGGTATGACATGGACCAATACGGCTTCTTATGACTGGACTATGGGAGAACATTCGTTCAACGCCTTGCTGGGTATGGAAGCCTATCGTTACGAGGGCACTTATATCGAAGCTAAAAATGGTATGTTGAAAGAAGGTTTTGATGATTGGGAGCATGCTTTTGTGGGCAACGGAACGGCCTCCGATTCGACCAACGGCTTGGGTGCCAGTGGCAATCCGCATACCGAGAGCCGCAAGGTGTCCTATTTCGGCCGATTGGGTTGGAACTGGAAAGAAACTTATATGGTCAATGCTACTTTGCGTGCAGACGGTTCGAGCAACTTTGCCAAAGGCAACCGTTTTGGTTACTTCCCTTCGGTATCGGCAGGATGGACCATTACTAACGAAAAATTCATGGAAAGTACGCAAAACTGGCTCGACTTCCTGAAAATACGTGCCAGCTGGGGACAAGTGGGTAATGCCAACATTGACGCATTCCAATATCTGGCTCCTATCAAGAGTACCAATACACACTATCTTTTCGGCAGCGGTTACGGCGACTCGGATGCTGCGGCACAGCTCGGAACCAACTGGGGAGCTTACCCTAGTCGTCTGGCTAATGCTGACATCAAGTGGGAGACTTCACAGCAGACCAATATCGGTCTTGATGCCCGATTCCTCAACAGTCGCCTGGGTGTTAATTTCGATTTCTACATTAAAGATACTAAAGACTGGCTCGTGGTGGCTCCTATTCTTGCTACTGCCGGAGCAGGTGCTCCTTATATTAATGGCGGTGGAGTGAAAAACACCGGTGTGGAACTCAATCTTACTTGGAATGACCAAATAGGCAAAGACTTTAGTTACAATATCGGTATCAACGGTGCCTACAATAAGAATAAGGTCGGAGAGATTCCTAACGACGATGGTATCATTCATGGCTCTACCAACCAGTTGTATGACAATACTCCTGAATTCTATCGTGCCGAGAATGGTAAGCCTATCGGTTATTTCTATGGTTTCAAGACAGCAGGCATATTCCAAAACAATCAAGAAATAGAGGATTGGATTAAGGCTGGTAACGGTGTGCTGCAAGCTGACGTACAACCAGGTGACGTGAAGTTTGTGGACATCAACCATGACGGACGGGTGAACGAGCTTGACAAGACCGATCTTGGTAACGGTATTCCTGATTTCACTATGGGCTTCAATCTCGGTTTCAACTGGAAAGGACTTGATTTCTCTGTAGTGGCCAACGGTGCTTTCGGACAGCAGATTGTCCAGAGCTATCGTAACCATACCTCCAAGCAAGCCAATTATACTACTGCAATTTTAGGACGTTGGACAGGAGAGGGAACCAGCAATCGCATACCTCGTGTCACAGACCAGAATCTCAACTGGCAGTTCTCAGACCTCTATGTGCAGGATGGTGATTACCTGCGAATCAGTAACATTACTTTGGGCTACGACTTTGCCAAGCTACTGAGATGTAAGGTCATCAGCCAGTGCCGTATCTATGCTCAGGTACAGAATGCGTTCACATTTACCAAATATGACGGCATGGATCCGGAAATAGGTTATGGTCCCGAAGGAGATAACGGACAAGGTTGGGTATCGGGCGTTGATTTAGGTTATTACCCCCGTCCCCGTACCGTATTGTTTGGTGTTAACTTGAAATTTTAAAATATAGACTGATATGAAGAAAAACAAAAATATATTTATGGCAAGTGTCCTGCTCCTGAGTTTGGGACTGGCTTCGTGTACCGACAGTTTTCTCGATGTTACGTCGAAGACTGAATCTTCAACCGGTACATTCTATAAGACTGAAAAAGATGCTTATCGTGCTCTGATAGGTTGTTATGATGGTTGGCGCCAGACTTCATCAGCCATGATGGTAGGGTTTTATATGGCTTCCGAGGTGATGAGTGCCGAGTGTTTTGGCGCTACCGGAAATGCCGATGGACGTGGCTATCAGGCCATTGACCGTTTTGACATCTCCCAATCGCCGGCTGACCTCAACCTATACGAAGGTGACTGGAAAAATTATTATGCGGGCGTCTATCGTTGCAACGAGCTGATAGCTCATGAAGAGCAGATTGTATGGAATGAATCGGATAGCAAACGTGGTATCTATATGGGCGAATGTCGTACGTTGCGTGCATTGCTTTATCTGGATATGGTTCGTTTATGGGGGAATATCCCACTCTTTCTGGAACCGGTAAACGAAAATCGCGCTCCTTCACCTGCCAAAGAGGTGTTCAGTGCCATATTTACTGACTTAAAATATGCTATCGAGAATATTCCCGGTGACGCTTATCCCAAGGCCGACTATACCAAGAACGACGGACATATTACAAAATATGCCGCCGAGGCTTTGCTGGCACGTGCCTATCTTTTCTATACCGGATATTACGGTGAAGAACCTGCAGAGGTGACTCGTGCCGAAGCTTTGGCTGCTGTAGAAGACGTAATCGCTTCAGGAGAATATGGTTTGGTACCGCAATTCAAGAATTTATGGCCGGCTTCTTCTGCAAAAGTGGCCGAAAAAGGAGACTATGAAACTTTGAAGGGTACATATGCCGGTGATGGAAACAAGGAAACCATTCTTGCGTTGAAATTTACCGCTACTCAGGATTATAACGGGAATAATGACTCCAACCGTTGGCAGGTGATGTTGGGTATGCGCCAGCTTAATGCTGCTCCCTATTGCAAGGGATGGGGCGCATTGACGGTAAATCCTGATTTTGTGGAAGCGTTTCCCACTGGTGACCTCCGCCGTTCGGCTTCTATCATTGATTTGGTAGGGGAAGGAATCACCGGTTCGGCCGACTTTACCACCAGTTTTAATGACTGGCGTGAATATACCGGCTATGCTGTGAAGAAGTATGCTCCCCTTTGCTATGCCGATGGAAGCCATGCCGGTAAGCAGGATGGTAGCGGTGACTTCCAGACACAGAACCGCCAAGACTACGTTATTATCCGTTATGCCGACGTATTGTTGATGGCCGCAGAACTGGGTAGCCCCAATGCGCAAACTTATTTCGACCAAGTGCGTAAGCGTGCTTATCAGGTTGATGACAACGGAACAGTATCGGCCAACTATCAAGCTAAGAGTGTGTCTCAACAAGCTATTATGGAAGAACGTCGTCTTGAATTTGCTTTTGAAAGCATTAATTATTGGGATCTCCTGCGTCAAGGTATAGACGTGGCAGCCGAGAAGCTCGCCTTGAATGGTGTCAAGGTGAAGAGTGGAGGCGCTGATGATGCAATAACCATACGGGTCGACCGTGTGAAAGCCACCAAAGGCTTGAGCCAGATTCCTTATAATCAAATTAACCTTTCACAGAGTGTACTTGTGCAGAATCCCGGATGGTGAGTACCATTAATAGAGTAAATAAAAAATAAAAACAATAAGATATGAGACTTAAATCATTCTTTTCCATATTGGCAGGAGCGGCTTTGATATTTTCCGCTTGCTCGCCCGAAGAGTACGAGATGGGGGCAAAAACCTATGTTTCCGATGATTTGGTGGAAGGTATCGCCTATACGGTGACCCCTGATGCCAATGATCCTAATACGATTCATCTGACTTCGCTCATCAAGGGAGCCACTCCCTTGTGGGTCACTCCAAGCGGTCCTTCTCAAAAGACCACTCTTGACTTGGCACTTCCTTTTGCCGGAGAATATAGCGTGACTTTCGGCGCTTCCACACCGGCAGGTCCGGTATATGGCGAACCATATACCTTCAAGGTAGAGACCAATAACTTTGCCATGCTCGAAGACCCTATCTGGGCTAACCTTGCAGGTGGAGTGGGCAAGAGCCGTAAGTGGGTTCCCATTGACAAGAACTTTGGTATTGGCCGTTGTTCGGGACCGGTGATGTACATGAGCCACACTGATGTGAAAAATGATGGAAGCAATATTACCGACCTTATGATTGGTAGCGCCAATTGGGCTCCCAACTGGGATCCGGGTATCCAATCGTGGCTCATTCCGGCAGACGACCCCTATTTCCAGTCGTACATCACTTTCGGCCTGGATGCTGTGAAAGGCTGTACGGTGGAACTTCATCGGGTGGCTGCTTCGGGCACGACGGATGCCACCGGAACTTTCAACTTGAATGTGTCTGACCCGAAACGCCCTGTCATATCTTTCTATGGCGGTACCTATTCATTGCATAACGAGGGTTTTGATGATGTCTGTTCCAACTATACCAACGACATCAAGATTATAGAATGTACTCCTTATCTGCTGCAGGTAGCTACGATGCGTACCAATAGCGAAGGTCCGTGGTGGCTGGTGTGGAACTTCATTTCCGAAGAGGCTTATAATGACCCCAGTATCATACCGACTGAAGATCCGGGTTTGCTTCAGCCTGCCGAAGTACAACAGCCTGCCATTGAAGATTTGGCAACCAAACTGTTCACTACTGAAATCAACGGTGTCACCTATGTGGGCAATGAGGCACGCTTCCTCATCAATGATGAAGAACCTTATGACTGGACATGGTGGAATGGTGGCTCTGCTGCTTGGGAAAGCGTAGTGAAGGGACAGTACGGTTCTTCATGGGCACCTGTGGCCGATGCTTCCATTGCCGACTATGAGCTGGTATTGAGCAGCACGGCCGATGGCTACAAATGGGATGACGGTACCAATGCCGGTAAGCTTGCCATTGAAGACGGCAAATTGAAATTTATGGATGCCGACGGCAATCCGGTTGAGATAACCGTCCTCACCGCTACCGGTGATAAGCGCACGGTGGAAGTGAAGGGAAGCGAGTTTACCGTAATGGCTTGCGATGTCACCAGCTCTTTCCAGATGGGTGTGCCTGCAACGACCAATGACAAGGGAGCCGTGGATTCTTATCTTTGTGCCAACCTCAACTACAAACCTATCGCTACCGGACCTACCGGGCCTACTGAAATCAAGGTAGACAACAGCAAGGTACAAATTCTTTTCGGTGACGGAAATCCCGATCGTTTGCGCTTGCAGTTCTACAATCCTTGGGGCGGTGGTGACGCGGGATGGCCGATCGACATCACGAAGGTGAAGTTGAAAAAGAACCAGACGCTGAAGATACAGTACAAAGTGCTGAGTGGAATCACTTGGAACGAGGGCGCGACTCCTAAGACCGTGATTATGGACAATAACATCGGAAATGCTTGGGAAGATGACTGCTACAACCTGGCTCATGCCGTGGCCTTTGATACTGCCGAAGGAGCTGTACAGACTGTGTCCGTGACCAATACCACCGGTGCCACTGTGACTTACGAAGGAAGCAGTTGTATCTGTATCGGTATCCAGAATAAGGGACTTGCTACTGTGGCTGCCACCGAAGACGGACAGCCGGATGTGAAGGTTGAGATAATTTCGATGACCATTGAATAACCACTTAAATGAATTTAGTATATATGAAGACAAAGATATATTTAGGAATACTTTCATTTGTACTGGGTCTTTCGCTGGCTTCGTGCAGTGAAGATGACGACTATACTATCCACACCACCCCGATTCTGAACGAATCGTCGGTGGTGACGGGGTCGTCCGATGTGACCGCCACTACCGCTACACTCCATGCCACGCTCTCCGGGTTGGATGGCATGGATGCCGGAAGCTATAAGACCGGCTTCTTCTATGGTTTTGCGCAAGACAACCTGCCCGAGGACGTGCAGGCTGCTTATGACGGCAGCGCCTTCAGTGCTCAGTTGAACGGGTTGAACAATAACTCTACGCTCTATTATCAGGCTTATGTATGCTTGCAGGGTAAGGTGTATTACAAAGGTGAGGTGAAAAGCTTGCTCACCACCGATGCCAAGGTGGCTACTGCCGATGCCGCATCTGTCGACTTCGCCTCGGCTGTATTGGGTGGGACATTGACCGATGCTACGGCCGATGCTACTTGTGGTGTTGTTATCTCTACTTCATCCGATGTAGAAGCGGTTCGTGCAGGCCTTATAGTGAAGAGTGAGGAACTTAAGGACAGCTATTCATTCGTCCATGAAGGGTTGGTGCCCGAAACGCAATACTATTATGCGGCTTACCTCAATCTGGGTAGCGGCATTGTGTATGGTGAGGTGAAGAGCTTCACTACTCCTGCCTATGACTTCGATCTCGACAATGACCTTGTCGACCTGGGACTCTCCGTGAAGTGGGCTCGCTTCAATGTGGGTGCCAAGAGCGAGACTGGACTGGGTGGCCTTTTCGGATTCGGTGACCTGACCGGATGCAACAATAGCATCGACCCTGCCGACTATGCTTCGGCCGATACTTATAAAACGGCTTCCGACTTGGCTTTCCGTGCATTTCAAGGGCGTGCCACACTGCCTACTGCCGATGATTTCGAGGAACTCTTCACGTTGTGCCAGAAAGAGTGGACTGAGCAGAATGGAGTGACAGGTTTCAAGTTCACCGGTCCTAATGGTAATTCCATCTTCCTGCCTGCAGCCGGTACGCGTGTGGCAAACGATGTGACAGCGCTGGGTACTGAAGGATATTACCTCACCGGTACTGTCAACTCTTCCAATACAGAATTTGCGGTAGGTTACCAGTTTGCAGCTTCTGTCAATCACCGTATCACTGCCGCAGTTTATCAAGGTATGGCTGTACGCGCTGTTTCCACAGCCAAGAACGTACCGTTCAACAAGGCTCTGCTCTATCAGAAGTGGTATCTTGACAATGGCCAGGACGGTAAGCAGCACGTGTTTGAAGGACCTTTCACGCAGTGGGGTGTTACGGACAACTGGAGCACAGTTTCCAACGGACAACCCAACATTGAACAGCAGATTCATTGGGAGATGGGTACAGATAATGGCTGGATAGGTTATACCTACGGAAAGGACTACGGCTATATGGAACTCAAGGAAGACGGTACGGTGAACATTCATCGCATTGCCGAAGACGGCACCGTGACCGATGAAACCGGTAAGTTTACGATTGACGAGGCGAATAAAGTGATTGACATCGACATAGATGTGCTTTGTGCCAATACTTGGATTGGCACGAAGAGTGGTAAGCTGAACATTCTGTCGTTGACTGCCGACGGCTTGCAGATTGCCCTGCCCGATGGCGACTATGGCTATTCGTTGAACTATTACAGCCAGGCCAAGGCCGATGCCGATGCGCAGGTTCCTGTATTGCTCAATATCGCCGATTCATCATGGGCAGGAAGTTGGGATGCACTGCTTGTAGCCATTTCACCCGAAGACTTGGCTGGACAGCACACGTTTGTTTTCGAGGGAACTTGTACCGATGCTATGGTGTTTACGCTTGACTTTGCCGGTATGGCGAAGCGCTATCCCAATTCGTTTGTACGCATTGACGACATCAAGCTGGACGGTACTTCCATCCGGTTTGATGCCAACCGCTTCTATTATGGCGACATTGAAGGAAACGGCAAGTACCGTGTTCAGTTGTTCAATGCTTATGGGGCGGGTTCTGTAGGCAATGCTGTTCCTCTCAGTCCGTTCAGCAATGTAGAAAATCAAGGTACCGAGCCTGCCATCCATTTCAAGGAGAAGCTTGAGATTGTCTGCACCGTCATTACCGACGGGACCGGTGCAGGTATTTATACGCCCAATCTGGTTACTGTCAATCCGGATTGGGGAAGTGCATGGGGATATAACGCAGGAGCTACGTTCGAGGTGAAATACGAGAACTTCCAGTACAGCCTTGTGGCTTCTCAGTTCGACATTAAGTACGAATCTGCCGACTATGCGGCAGGTTCCATCATGACCTTCGTTGAAGTGGCTGACATTTACAAGTATTTCCCCGGTTTACATGCCACACTTGACAACCTCTATCTGGATGGCAAGGAAGTGACATTTGATGCATCCAAAGTGCTCGATGCCAATGAATCCCCGAAGTATCGTCTGGAACTTTGGAATTGCTATGGGACAACAAAGGATAAAGGGTGCGCTTTCGGTACTCCTGATGGTGATGTTATCAAGGAACTTGGTTTCAGCAGTTCTATGGAAGTGAAGTTCACGTTCCACACTCTTTTCTCTGTTCCTGAATGGTAAGAGGGATAGACGGAAATATACTGGTTAGATAGGAAATCCGGGATGCAGGCCATCCCGGATTTTTTGTTTTGCCCTCACCGGTGTGCATCGTTCTGATATAGATTGAAGAACCATAGAGAGAATAAAATAAAGGAGGTGGTCCGTAAGGCGGCGCTTTGATAGCTCTTTGCCTTGTACTTTGTTCGGACGGGATGGGTACTTATTGCGATAAACATAGTGATTTTATGGTATCTCCACTAAAGTGGTCCGCCTTGTTCATAGTAGTGAACAAATCAGCCCACTTAGGTGAACAAACTTGTTCACCTAAGTGGGCCGTTCATGAATCTTTGTACTGAACCGGACAGACAAAAGGGCGGAAGCGGAGAAAAGCAGGGGCTTTCTCTAAGATTGGCTGGTATTTTCCTTCGTAATCAAAGTATTCAAAGTCTGCATATGCTTTTGAGGTTTGAGAACCGGAGACGGCATACAATCCCAGCATGATTCCCGTAAAGCCACCGGCAGTTTCTGTACTGATATAGCGCGTATTCATTCGGCCCAGTTCTTTGAAGTCCTTTCCGTTTGTGGCATACTCGAACGAATAGATTTCGTTGCTGCCTTTTACACGGAGTTGTACTTTCCCCTGGGGCAGAATAACTTCCTTTTCCGTATGGGTCAATTCATTCAATTGGTAGCGCAATACTACAGCTTGTTTCCCGTCTGCCAATTGCTTGACTAATAAATCGTAATGGGACGATTCGAACATGTAGACCGTCAGGCCGGCTTCGTCGCCACTGGCGGCTTTTTTCAGTTGCATGGAAGTGGTGGCTGTGAAGTCGATATGTTCTTGCCGGCGGCCGGCAAAAGTAGGACTGCCTTTCCCGTTGTTCAGGTTTACGGGGGTTGCTTTCAGACGGAGGTTACCGGAAGCAAAGGTATAGTTTTCCGGATGATAGTTTCTGATATGAACCCATTCGGGACCTAATTTGCCGTTTTTGAAATCGGTGCGTGCAGGCTTGGGGGCAAGAGGATGTTGCGGTAGGGTTGGCACATCCATTTGCAGGGCTATTGTGCCATCTCCGTTTACTACCGGCCAGGCATTCTTGTCCCAGCGCACGGGAGCAAGGAACGTTTCGCGTCCCAGCAGGTGATGGTTGTCGCTTTGCGGACGGAAAGCGAGACACACCATCCACCACGAACCGTCAGGGGCTTGTATCAGGTCGGCATGGCCGGTTCCTTGTATCGGGCTGTTTTGTGCATTCTTGTTGATGTGGGTCAGGATGGGATTGGCGGGGTTCTCTTCGTACGGGCCGTCTATATCGCGGCTACGGGCTATTGTCACTTTGTGGCCGTATTCCGTGCCGCCTTCGGAAATCAGCAGATAATACCAGCCGTCTTTCTTGTAAATATGCGGCCCTTCAGGGTGCCGTCCGCCCGTGCCGTTCCAGATGCGTTTGGACTCGTTGAGTTGTTCGCCGGTTTTGGGGTTGATTTCGCACAGATAGATACCTACGCCCGGATTGCTGACGAGGTAACACTTGCCGTCTTCAAAATAGAGGGACGGGTCTATACCGCCTTGCTTGAGCCATACGGGTTCTGACCATTCGCCACGCGGGTCGGTAGTGTGTACAAGGAAGTTGCCTTTGTCGGACACGTTGGTGGTAATCATGTAGAATGTACCGCTGTTGTAGCGGATGGGAGGGGCCTAGATTCCTCCCCATGGGCCGGCGGCGTGAAGCGGCAGTTGTGAGGGGCGCGTCAGGCAGTGTCCGATTTGTTCCCAGTTGATGAGGTCTTTGCTGTGGAACAACGGTACGCCCGGGAAATATTGGAAACTACTGTTGACCAGATAAAAGTCATCTCCTGCGCGGCAGATACTCGGGTCGGGATGGAAACCGGGAATAACGGGATTTTGATAACCTTGCCGGTTTTGTGAAAAGCAGGACAGGCTGAGCGCCAGTCCTAAAAGTAACATCATCTTTCTCATAAATACATTGTATTTTAAATAGTTTATCAGATATATGAATCAGGGTAGTTGAAGGAAGTGTTTATATACAAAAATAAAGTATTCTTTCGGTTCAAGCAAGCCGGATGTGTCTGATGTCATTCAATGATAACTTTTGAACCCTATTCGGAAACAAATGATACCGTTGCAGATAACATGGCATCGGTGTGTTTTCCGCCTTTTCCGCTACTTTTGCTCTCACTGATTTAACCATTATTTTTAATACGTAAAGACATGATGAAGAATATCATTGAAAAATTCCAAATTTGCCTGGTGCTGTCGGCACTGCTTTTCTCTTCTTTCGTTGCCGCATGTTCCGGCAATGATGATACTGTGACTCCAGAAATAACGATTCCCGCGAACATTCTGACGGATGGAATGACTTTCTCCAAGACCGGAGGAACAAGTACGCTGAACATCAAGTCGAACGTTGCATTGGAAGTTACCAGCAGTGCACCGGAGTGGTGTAAGGTTACTGCCGAAAGTTCTGCTTCGAGTAGTATTTTGAAGTATACCGTTATGGCAGAAGCCAATACGGACACGAGTGACCGTGAAGCCAAGGTAACGGTGAAAGCCGGAGGCAGCGAAGTAGGGAGCTTCACAGTGAAACAAACGGCTGCGGACGGATTAATCATATCCAACTCTACCTCTTTCGACCTGCCAGCTGCGGGAGGAGATGTTTCTGTAGTGGTGGAAACCAATGGTGACGTACAAGCCGTTTCCGATGTTTCTTGGATAAAGGCAGTCAATACCCGTGCCATGGAAGACAAGATTTTCAAGTTTACCGTCTCTCCCAATCCTTTGGGAGCGCGCGAAGGCCATATTTCTTTTACTTTGGGTAGCCTGACGGAGACTGTGACCGTAAAGCAGGGTGCGGGCGAAACCGGGAATATGGAAAGCGATGCCAGGACACTTGCCGCCAAGATGTATGCAGGTATCAATATCGGCAACACGCTGGAAGCTTGTGATAACAAGAACAAGATAGCGAGCGAAACGTTATGGGGAAATCCTAAAGTGAGCGAGGCATATATCAAAGGGCTGAAGGCATTGGGATTTAATGCGGTGCGCATCCCTTGCGCGTGGGATTACTACATTGTGAATCCATCGACCTATGAGATAGATGCTGTATGGCTCGACCGGGTGAGCGAAGTGGTGGGTTACTGTGTAGCCAATGATATGTATGCCATTGTCAATATCCATTGGGATGGCGGTTGGCTCGAAGAGAGTATCACTCATGGTTACAGCAGCGAAGTGGATGCCAAGCAGAAAGCTATCTGGACACAGATTGCCAATAAACTGAATGCTTATGACGAGCACCTGCTCTTTGCCGGATGTAACGAACCCGGACAGCAAGACCAGGGGAACGTTGGAACATCGGCAATAGATGTTATCTTGAAATATGAACAGACCTTCATTGATGCCGTGCGTGCCACCGGAGGAAATAATGCGAGCCGTTGTCTGATTGTGCAAGGCCCTTATACCAATATTGACAAGACGGTGAATGATTACACGATGCCCAAGGATGAGGTACCCGACCGTCTGATGGTGGAAGTTCACTTCTATGATCCCTATCAGTTCACCATGATGAACCATGACGAAACCTGGAGCAATGTATTCCTTTATTGGGGTAAGGATAATCATGTATCCGGTTCCATTCATAATGCCACCGGTTACGAAGAAGATTATGTGAAGCAGCAATTCCAGAAGATGAAAACGGCCTATGCAGATAAGGGAATTCCTGTGATTGTAGGCGAGTATAGTGCCATGAAGCGGGCAAAAGAAGACAAGATAGAGGGGACTTCTGAACTTGCCTATCCTGATATTGACCAGGAGATGCATAACAAGAGCCGCTCCTATTGGAATGAGGTAGTCACCCGAGAGGCGAAAAACCACGGTTGTGTCCCCTTTTATTGGGAAACCGGCGGTGACATGAACCGTGGTACGGGTACGGCGAAGGAGGCTTATGCCATTGAGGGCATCATGAAGGGAGCCGCAGCCGGTCAATACCCTTACTGATTGAGTGGTGGATAGAATAAAAGACAGTTTTTAAAAGTATCATACAAATAGGTTTTATAGGTTACAAGGATTGTTGATATAGTTTTTTTGATTGGTTACGGAGAAGTATGTCCGCGAGGGATATGCTTCTCCTTCTTTAAAAATCCTTGTCTTTCCTTGCTTTTCTGTTCGTTTTTCACTTCATTTGCAACAAAAATAACTTCCCTTAGCTCTGATAGTATGAAAAGACTGCAACTACTGCTCTTGTGGGTTTGGATGGTATGTTTCTCTGCTGCTTCACATGACTACATGTTTAAACATTTGGAAGTGAAAGACGGACTTTCCAATAATCAGGTTAATGCTATTTATAAAGATTCAAACGGATTCATGTGGTTTGGTACAGCTTCGGGGCTGAACCGCTATGATGGTTACAATATAAAGATTTATCGCAGCCAGAAAGATGACGAGAAATCTCTTCCCGATAGTTATGTCGAGGATATACAAGAAGATGCGTCCGGTAATTTGTGGATACGTACGGGAAGTGGGTATGCCATTTACAACTCGGCTTCCGATGTTTTTGACCGTAATGTGGAAGCTTGGATGTGGAACGTCGGTCTGACCGGAAATCCTTCGCTTATCTATATTGATAAGGAAAAGACTTTCTGGATCTATATTAATGGTAAAGGTGTTTACAGCTATAGAGAAGGACAGAAAAATGCCGTGGCAGTAAAGGAGGCGGATGAACTGCTTGCGAAAGCCGAAGTGTCCGACATGAAAGAATGCGGCGAAGGAATCCTGTTGGTTTTGAGTAACGGTATCTTGGTTTGTATAGATGAGGAAAAGCAAAATATCAAGTGGACCAATCCGGACATTGCCGAAGATTGCAGGGAAGTAAAGAATGCTACCTTTGATTTGTTTGTCGACCATAGTGGGCGGGCGTGGATATTCAGTGTGGAGGGGATGTGGATTTATAGCCTTTCTCGGAAGGTTTGGGAACAGCGTTCTCCCCGAACGGACACCTACAATACCGTACGTGCAGTGGCACAGGATAAATACGGATGTATATGGGTAGGCAGGGATCAGGATGGCGTTGAATTGATAGAACCGGCGGGACGGAAAATCCGTCTGGCGAACGATCCTAATAACGGGCGTACTCTGTCCAACAATACAATAACGGCTCTTTATGAAGATGAGGCCGGTACGATGTGGGTGGGAACCTACAAGAAGGGTGTCTCTTTCTATAATGAAAGTGTCTTCAAATTCGGCATTGCCGATGTAGGCGACATCAATTGTGTGGAGGACGGAGGCGGTGATATCGTATGGGTGGGGACCAACGACCGCGGGTTGATTCGCTGGAATAGCGTGACGGATGAACGTATGTTTTTTTCGCATACGGCAGATCCCCGCTCTATCTCGAGTGATGTCATAGTCTGCCTTCTTCGGGACAGTAGCGGCAGAGTGTGGGCTGGTACTTTCTGGGGCGGACTGAATTGCTATGATGGAAACCGCTTTATCCATTACCGGTCCCGTAAGGGAGACAGTAACTCGCTGGTCTATGACAATGTATGGGCATTGGCAGAAGATGCGGACAAAAATATCTGGATCGGTACGTTGGGGGGAGGATTGCAATGCCTGAATCCTCAGACGGGGATATTTACCACCTATTCTACAGGTAATTCAAACCTTGTGTCGGACTATATCTCATCCCTCTGCATCAGCTGTGACAATAATCTGATTATCGGTACTTCGGCAGGGATGGCTTTCATGGACCTGAGGACCGGCGAGATTACAAATTTTGCAGGTACAAAATCGGGTAAGACCAGACTTTCCAACCAAAATATCAATCAAGTTTACGAAGATAGTCGCGGTTTGTTATGGATAGCCACGCGTGAAGGCTTGAATGTATATGACAGCAAACGGGATGAATTGTACGAAGTGCCTATCAAACCCGGTTTCTCCAAACTATTGATATTAGGTATTACGGAAGATGAAAACAAAAGTATATGGATCAGCACCGGAGGAGAACTGATAAACGTGGTGTTGTCCGTTGACAGCAAGACGGAGCAGCCCGTGTTCCGTTGCTATACCTATAATGACAAGGACGGGTTGCAGAGTTGTGACTTCAACCAGCGTTCCCTCAAACGACTGCATACGGGCGAGATTGTAGTGGGAGGACTGTATGGGCTGAATCGCTTCCAGCCGGGCAACATAAAGTATAACCGTACGTTGCCCAAGGTTATGTTTACCGGTTTCCAGTTGTTCAATGAAGACGTGAAGGTGGGCAAGGAGTATGCAGGACGTGTCATCTTGAAGGAAGCTTTGAATGAAATAGAAGAAGTTGTCTTGGCTTATAAGCAGAATGTGTTCACGGTGCTGTTCGCGTCGGACAATTTCGTGCTGCCCGAAAAGACACAGTATTTCTATAAATTGGAAGGGTTTAATGAGAACTGGCTGACGAGTATGTCCGATATGCATCGCGTTACCTATACCAATCTGGCTCCGGGGACTTACATTTTAAAAGTGAAGGCTACAAACAGTGACGGATATGCGGGTACTGAAGAGGCTTCGCTCAAGATTGTCATTCTTCCGCCTTTCTGGATGACTCCGTGGGCATATATCGTTTATGCTCTTCTGATAGTAGGAGTTGTTTCCTTTTCACTTTATGCCGTACAACGGAGGGAACGTAATAAGTTCAGAATCCGCCAGATAGAGGAAGATGCGAAGAAGAGGGAGGAGTTGAGCCAGATGAAATTCCGCTTTTTTACGAATGTCAGCCATGAGTTGCGTACGCCGCTTACGCTGATTATATCGCCGATGGAAAGTATGATGAAGGAGATTACGGACGAAAAACTGCATGGCAAGCTACAACTGATGTACCGCAATGCGCAGCGTTTGTTGAATCTGGTCAACCAGTTGCTCGATTTCCGTAAGAATGAGATGGCAGGATTGCATCTCACTTTGTCCGAGGGGGATATTGTGGCGTATGTGCGTAGCATCTGTGCTTCTTTCCTGATGCTTTCTGAAAAGAAACATGTGCATCTGACATTCTTTTCGGCCATGGAATCGCTGAATATGTCATTCGACGAGGATAAAATTGGTAAAGTTGTGATGAATCTTCTGTCCAATGCTTTCAAATTTACTCCGGACGGGGGACGTGTGGATGTGGCATTGGAAATGTCGAAAGAGATGTCCGGAAGATTGCTGATAAAGGTATCGGATACCGGTGTCGGTATCAGGGATGAAGACAAGGAGCGGATTTTTGAACGTTTCTATCAGGTGGAGCAGGAAGAACCGGAGCACCAGTCAACGGGTAGCGGTATTGGCTTGAGCCTGGTACGCGACTTTGTGACGCTGCATGAGGGTACGGTGCGCGTTGTCGACAATGTGGGTTCCGGTAGTGTGTTTCTGGTTGAGCTCCCGGTTAAACATGTACGTGTAAGTCCTCCCAAGCCTGCACCGCTTACAGAAGAGGTGGAAGAGCATGAGGAACTTTTGCCGGGTATGGAAGAGGAAGCGCTTTCGGTTGATTTGCTGGACGATATGGAGGATAATGAAGATGAAAAAGAAAAGCCGTTGGCCCTGATTGTGGATGATAATGAAGATTTGGTTGCCTTCATGAAAGATAGTCTGAGCTTGTATTTCCGTATACAGTCAGCTTCCAATGGTCGGGAAGCTTGGCAGAAAATATCGGAACTGATGCCGGATATTATTGTCAGCGACGTAATGATGCCCGAGATGGATGGGAATGAATTGTGCCGCTGGGTGAAGACCGATAAACGCACGAGTGACATTCCGATGATATTGCTCACTGCACGGCAGGCTGTGGAAGATAAAGTGGAGGGGTTGACCATCGGTGCGGATGATTATGTGACGAAACCTTTCAATGTGGAAATCCTTATTCTGCGTATGCGCAAGTTGATTGACCTGAGCAAGAAGCGCAAGGCAAAGTCGCTCATTGACCCCGAACCAAGTGAAATAGCCATTACTTCGTTGGATGAAAAGCTGGTGGAAAATGCCATCAAATATGTGGAGGCGAACATCGGTCGGTGTGACTTGTCCGTAGAAGAGTTGAGTCGGGGGTTGGGTATGAGCCGGGTACATCTTTACAAGAAACTCTTGCAGATAACCGGTAAGACACCTATTGAATTTATCCGTGTCATCCGTCTGAAAAGAGCGGCGCAGATGCTGCGCGAGAGTCAGCAAAATGTATCGGAGATAGCGTATCAGTTGGGCTTTAACAACCCCAAGTATTTCAGCAAATATTTCAAGGATGAATTCGGTGTTTTGCCCTCTGTTTATCAGGAAAGAGAGGGTAGATAACAAAAGATACCCCTTACGGAAACATATTGTCTTTTAGGGTAATCAAAAGCGCCCTTTTGTTTCAACATCGGGAGGACTCGTTTTTGAAGTAAACTTTCTATTTTTGCATTGGAGAAAATTCACTTTAAAAACAGTAATATGAAATTGAAAAACACTTCAGTTTATTTGCTTGCCGGATGGATGCTCGCCGCATGTTCCGGAGGCGGATTCCAAAAGACCGAGAACGGTGTTGTTGTGGAAGTCAAGCAGCAGCAACCGACGGATGTGCGTAAAGTAAGATTAGAAGTAATGGGCGAGAAGCTCATTCATGTATCGGCTACTCCTGAGAAGGAATTTTCAAAGGAGCAGAGTCTCATTGTGATCCCTCAACAGAATAAGACCGACTTTAAGGTCGAAGAGCAGGGCGATGAAGTGACTGTCAAGACATCGGAATTATGTGCCATTGTGTCCAAGACAACGGGTGAGGTACGCTTCACGGATGCCGACGGCAAGCAGATTCTGGCTGAAGACTCTGACGGGCGGACCTTTACTCCGGTGGAAGTGGAAGGTACGAAAGGATATACAGTACGTCAGGTATTCCAGTCGGCAGGCAATGATGAGGCTTTCTATGGCTTGGGCCAGCACCAGGCGGATGAGTTCAACTATAAAGGTAAGAATGAGGAACTGTTCCAGTACAATACAAAGGTGTCTGTACCCTTCATCGTGTCTAATAAAAACTACGGTGTGCTTTGGGACAGCTATTCGCTCTGCCGTTTCGGTGACCCGCGTGACTACTCACAACTGGGTGATGTCTTCAAACTTTATGATAAAGAGGGCAAGGAAGGTGCTTTGACCGGTACATATATTCCGGGCAAGAAAGACGTGGAAACCCTTGTACGTCGTGAGGATTCTCTTTATTTTGAACATCTGGACCGTGCCGCACATCTGAGTAAGGTGGTTAATTTGCCTGCGGAGTTCCCGTTCGGAGGGTCCGACGTAGTTTATGAGGGAGAAATAGAACCGGCAGAAAGCGGCTTGTTCCGCTTCATCCTTTACTATGCAGGCTACATGAAAGTATATATTGATAATGAATTGGTGGTTCCCGAACGTTGGCGTACGGCTTGGAATCCTAACAGTTATAAGTTTGCTGTTAATCTGGAAGCGGGCAAGCGCGTTCCGTTGAAGATAGAGTGGAAGCCTGATGCCGGTGTTTCTTACTGCGGTCTGCGGGTATTGAGTCCGGTGGCTGATGAAGAACAGAACAAACTCTCTTGGTGGGGTGAAATGCAGAATGAAATAGACTACTACTTCGTTTATGGTGATGATATGGACGATGTGATTAGCGGCTACCGTACATTGACAGGTAAATCCCAGATTATGCCGAAATGGGCGATGGGTTACTGGCAGAGCCGTGAGAAGTACAATACGCGTGAGGAGGTTCTCTCCACCTTGAAGGAATTCCGTGAACGTCAGATTCCTATCGACAATATCGTAATCGACTGGCTGCACTGGAAGCAGAATGCATGGGGAAGCCATGAGTTCGACCCTGAACGTTTCCCCGACCCGAAAGGAATGGTCGACTCCATCCACGCCATGAACGGACGTCTGATGATTTCCGTATGGCCCAAGTTCTATGCTACGACCGAACACTTCAAGGAATTTGACGAAAAAGGTTGGATGTATCAGCAGGCTATCAAAGACAGCATCAAAGACTGGGTCGGTCCTGGCTATCTGGGCTCTTTCTATGACGCATACGATGCCGATGCACGCAAGCTCTTCTGGAAGCAGATGCAAGACCACTACTATCCTCTGGGTGTTGACGCTTGGTGGATGGATGCCAGCGAACCGAACATACGCGACTGTACGGATTTGCAATACCGCAAGGACCTTTGCGGTCCGACAGCACTCGGCCCCTCTGCCAAGTTCTTCAATGCATACGCACTGATGAATGCAGAAGCTATCTATGACGGACAGCGCGGCGTGGAACCGGACAAGCGCGTCTTCTTGTTGACACGTTCCGGCTTTGCAGGATTGCAGCGCTATTCTACCGCCACCTGGAGTGGTGACATCGCTACCCGTTGGGAAGATATGAAAGCGCAAATCTCTGCCGGCTTGAACTTTGCTGTCAGCGGTATCCCTTATTGGACTATGGACATCGGTGGATTCTGTGTAGAGAACCGTTATGTGGCTGGTCAGATGGAATTCAACAAGACCGGACGTGAAAATGCCGATTATAAGGAATGGAGAGAGTTGAATGCCCGTTGGTATCAGTTCGGCGCTTTCTGCCCGTTGTTCCGTGCACACGGCCAGTATCCGTACCGTGAGGTTTGGAACATTGCTCCGGCAGGACATCCGTGCTACAACTCCATCGTTTACTATACGAAGTTGCGTTACAACATGATGCCGTATATCTATTCTTTGGCTGGTATGACTTACTTCAATGATTATACCATCATGCGTCCGCTCGTAATGGACTTCACAGCTGATGCAAATGTCAACAATATAGGTGACCAGTTTATGTTCGGTTCTGCCCTGATGGTGGCTCCGGTTTACGAATACGGTGCACGCAGCCGCGAGGTTTATTTCCCGGTAAGCTGCGGTTGGTATGATTTCTACTCCGGTAAGTATGTGAACGGTGGCCAGAAGTTGACAGTGGATGCTCCTTATGAACGTATTCCGCTCTACGTTTGCGAAGGTGCCATTGTACCTTATGGTCCGGATATGCAATACAGTGATGAAAAACCGGCTTCGGAAATCACTCTCTATGTTTATACGGGTAAGGACGGCGCGTTTACGCTCTATGAGGATGAAGGTGTGAACTATAACTACGAGAAGGGACAATATGCCACTATACCGTTTGCCTATAACGATGCTGAGGGTACACTGGTTATCGGCGACCGTACGGGTGACTTCCCCGGTATGCTGAAGGAACGTACTTTCAATGTGGTGAAGGTAAGCAAAGACCAGCCGCAACCGTTCGATTTGAAGGCGAAAGGCACAACGGTGAAGTATGACGGAAAAGCACAAACCGTAAAATTATAATCAGAATGATAGACGACGGTGCCAGGGAGAGAAATCTTCCCGGTACCGTTCTCGTCGTTCCTCGGTGCCGAACGATGCCTTCCCCGGTGCCAGGAACTTCCCTACTTCTGAATAGCTGTGAGAGAGGAATAGGCACTCGATAATCTTTTAGATATTTATTACTATGAATAAAATCATATTGTCTTTGGCCATCGGGCTGTCCCTGCTGGCCGGTTGCAATGCTCCTAAAGAGGTAGCTGGCGATGACCGTAGCTTGGATTTTACTGCCGACTGGGCCTTTCGCTTGGGAGACGATACGGCGGCAGCCCGTCCGGATTATAATGACGCAGACTGGCGGAAACTGAACTTACCCCACGATTGGGCCATTGAAGGAGAATTCAGTAAAGACAATCCTTCGGGAACGGGTGGAGGTGCACTGCCTGGTGGTATAGGCTGGTATCGCAAGACTTTTACTGCCGATAAGGCCGATGAGGGCAAACGCTATCGCATAGATTTCGATGGTGCCTATATGAACTCCACCGTTTATATCAATGGCCATGAATTGGGGACACGTCCCTACGGGTACATCTCGTTCAGTTATGACCTGACTCCCTATATCAAGTGGGGAGTGGAGAATGTGTTGGCGGTTCGTGTGGACAATGCCGAACAGCCCAATTCGCGCTGGTATTCCGGTTGCGGCATCTACCGTAATGTATGGCTGACAAAGCTGAATCCAGCTCATATAGCGCAATGGGGTACCTATGTTACGGCAGAAGATGTGTCGAAGAACAGTGCCCAGTTGAAGATACGCACCAAACTACAGTACGATGCAGAAGCACAGATGGCCGATGTCGTCCTGCAATCCCGGTTAGTGGATGCTGACGGCAATGCGGTGGGTGAGGCTGTGTCGGAAGCGCAGTTGATGCCTCTTACTCCGGCAGAAGTGGAGCAGGAGATACACTTGAAGAATCCCCGTCTTTGGAGTATTGATACGCCCTATATGTATAGGGTAGAAAGCATCCTCAAGGATAAGCAGACCGGCGAGGTACTCGACCGTTACTATACTCCTACCGGCATCCGTACTTTCCGCTTCGATGCACAAAAAGGATTTATCCTGAATGGTGAACAAGTGAAGATAAATGGTGTCTGCATGCATCATGACTTGGGTTGCCTGGGAGCTGCGGTGAATACGCGCGCCATCGAGCGCCAGTTGGAGATTCTGAAAGAAATGGGTTGCAACGGCATCCGCTGCTCCCATAATCCTCCCGCACCGGAGTTGCTCGACCTTTGCGACCGTATGGGCTTCATCGTGATGGACGAGACCTTTGATATGTGGCGCAAGAAAAAGACCCGCCACGATTATTCACGCTATTTCAACGAATGGCACGAACGCGATTTGACTGACCTTATCGTGCGTGACCGCAATCATCCTTCCATCTTCATGTGGAGCATCGGCAACGAAGTGCTGGAGCAGTGGACGGATGCCAAAGCCGACACCTTGAGTCTGGAAGAGGCCAATCTGGTCTTGAACTTCGGTCACAGTGCGGATATGCTGGCAAAGGACGGAGAAATGTCCGTCAACTCACTGCTGACAAAGAAACTGGCGGATATGGTGAGAAAGCTCGATGCCACGCGCCCCGTGACGGCAGGCTGCAACGAGCCGAACCCGAACAATCATTTGTTCCGTTCCGGTGCGCTCGATATAATCGGTTTTAATTACCATGACAATTGGTTTGCAGGTGTTCCTCAGAACTTCCCCGGCAAGCCGTTCATCGTGACGGAAAGTGTTTCCGGCCTGATGACACGCGGTTACTACCGAATGCCGAGTGATTCGATGTTTGTCTGGCCCGCACGTTGGGATAAGCCTTTCTATGATGCCTCGTTCTCTTGCTCCTCCTACGACAACTGTCATGTTCCTTGGGGCAACCGTCACGAAGGTACTATGCGTCATGTGAAGAACAACGACTTTATCAGTGGACAATACGTCTGGACGGGCTTCGATTATATCGGTGAGCCTACTCCTTACGGTTGGCCGGCACGCAGCTCTTACTTTGGCATTATCGACTTGGCCGGTTTCCCGAAGGATGTCTACTACATGTATCAGTCCGAGTGGCGTCCGGATAAGGCGGTGTTGCATCTTTTCCCGCATTGGAATTGGACGGAGGGACAAGACATCGATTTGTGGGCATATTATAACAATGCCGACGAAGTGGAGCTTTTCGTGAATGGAAAATCGCAGGGTGTGCGCAGCAAGGGAAAAGACGATTTCCACGTCATGTGGCGCGTGAAGTATGAGTCGGGTACGGTAAAGGCTGTTTCCCGCAAGGAAGGAAAGACTGTGGCCGAGCAGGAAATCCGGACAGCGGGCGAACCTGCGCAGATTCGTCTCAGCCCCGACCGCAGTACCATTCAGGCAGATGGCAAAGACTTGAGTTTCATTACGGTTGAGATTCTGGACAAAGATGGAAATTTGTGTCCGAATGCCGAAAACGATGTGACCTTTGCCGTAGAAGGTGCCGGCTTCATTGCTGGAGTGGATAACGGAAGCCCCATCTCTATGGAGAAGTTCAAGGACAACCACCGCAAGGCTTTCTACGGAAAGTGCCTGGTGGTACTGCAGAACAACGGTGAACCGGGTGGTGTCAAGGTGACGGCTACGGCTGATGGACTGGAGAAGGCGACGACGGCGATTAAAGTTAAATGATAATTTGATGTGCTAATTGGCACATTAGCATATTAACCAATTAAGACATGAAGAATAAATTTTTAGCAACCTTATTTCTTGCATGCTCCATCAGTACCGTGTCTGCACAGACACCGGTCTATATGGACGATGCACAACCTATTGAAGCACGTGTAAAGGATGCTCTCAGCCGGATGACACTGGAAGAGAAGGTAGCCCTTTGCCATGCGCAGAGTAAATTCAGCAGTGCGGGTGTTCCGCGGCTCGGCATTCCCGAGCTTTGGATGAGCGACGGCCCTCACGGTGTCCGTGCCGAAATCAACTGGAATGACTGGGGATATGCCAACTGGACCAATGACAGCATTACCGCTTTCCCGGCTTTGACTTGTCTGGCCGCTACCTGGAATCCGGACATGTCTGCAAAGTATGGCAAGGCCATCGGTGAGGAAGCGCGCTATCGTGAAAAGGATGTGTTGCTGGGCCCCGGCGTCAACATCTACCGTACTCCGATGAACGGTCGTAATTTTGAATATATGGGCGAGGACCCTTATCTGGCCAGTGTGATGTGCGTACCTTACATCCAGGAGTTGCAGAAGAACGGAGTGGCAGCTTGTGTCAAGCACTATGCGCTGAACAACCAGGAACTGTGGCGCGGACATATTGATGTGAATCTTAGCGACCGTGCTCTGTATGAAATCTATCTGCCGGCATTCAAGGCTGCAGTAGAAGAGGGAGGTGCCTGGAGCATTATGGGCGCTTACAATAAGATTCGCGGCCAGCACGCCTGCCATAACGATTTCACACTGAACAAGATTCTGAAAGATGACTGGAAGTTCGACGGCTGTGTCATTACCGACTGGGGCGGTGCCCACGACACCTATGAAGCTGCCGTCAACGGTCTGGATATTGAAATGGGTTCTTACACCAACGGTCTGACGTCCGAGAGTGTATTTACCTATAACGATTATTACCTTGCCAGCCCTTACCTCCAGATGTTGAAGGATGGCAAAGTGCCGATGTCTACAATAGACGACAAGGCTTCCCGCATTCTTCGCTTGATATTCCGTACGGCGATGAACCGTCAGAAACCCTATGGTTCGGTAGCTACGGAAGAGCATTATGCCGCTGCCCGCGAGATAGGCAATGAGGGAATTGTGCTGTTGAAGAATGCTCCGGTGATAAAGAAAGGTGCCCCGTTGCTGCCGATTGATGCAGCCAAGTATCAGAATATCCTGGTGGTGGGCGATAATGCCGTACGCTTGCTGAATCAGGGAGGAGGCTCTTC
>ENA-OPMN01000143-OPMN01000143.1-human-gut-metagenome-genome-assembly--contig:-NODE-143-length-33169-cov-7.296068_pt1 | contig 33169 bp, 28 predicted proteins | sample MGYA00241524_ERZ501745 | MGnify/ENA primary metagenome ERZ501745 (study PRJEB25962, sample SAMEA2042567) | human gut metagenome | biome: human gut; feature: human-associated habitat; material: faeces...
TGCCGCTACTGCGTCTTTCATGCTCTGAACGTCGGCCACCGGAAGTCCGAACTTATCGAAGAAATCGTGTAGCTTTTCGTTGTGCAGTCCCAGATATACCAGTCCGCTACATTTTTCTTTTACCAGGTCGGCTATCTCATTGTAGTCGTTACCTTTGTCTTTACCACCTAATATCAGGATGGTTTTGGTCTTCATGCTCTTCAGTGCATACCAGCACGAGTTGACGTTAGTAGCTTTCGAGTCGTTTATGTAGTTCACCTCGTTCACTACTCCTGCTTTCTCCAAGCGGTGCTCTACTCCCTTAAAGTCGCTCAATGCTTCGCGAATGCACTCTTTCTTGATACCTGCAATATTTGCCGAAATACCTGCCGCCATCGAGTTGAACAGATTGTGCGTACCTGTCAGTGCCAAGTCTTCTTGCTCCATGTTGAAGTCTACGGGGCGAGTGAAATAAATCTTGCTCTTTTCGGTATAAGCCGCCAAGCCGTTTTCTTTGTTTTCGGCAAATGGATAATACTGTCCGTGTATGCCGTATTTATGCAGTTCCTTCTGAATAACAGGGTCATCGTTCCAGAATACGAACGCGTCGTCGTCTGTCTGGTTCTGAATGATTCTGAATTTAGCGTCCACGTAGTTCTGCATCTTATAATCATATCTGTCCAGATGGTCGGGCGTGATATTCATCAGGACGGCTATATTGGCGTGGAACTGATACATATTATCCAGCTGGAAGCTGCTCAGTTCTATGATGTAATAGTCGTAGTTGCACTCTGCCACCTGTAAGGCGAGGCTTCGTCCGATATTTCCTGCCAGACCAACGTTCAGTCCGGCTTTCTTAAAGATATGATAGATGAGCGATGTGGTAGTAGTTTTACCGTTGCTACCAGTAATGCAAATCATCTGAGCGTTAGTGTATCTGCCCGCGAATTCTATTTCAGAAATCACAGGAACACCCAAGTCTTTCAGTTTGACTATCATGGGTGCGTTATTCGGAATGCCTGGGCTTTTGATAGCTTCGTCAGCATTCAGAATCAGAGATTCCGTATGTTGGCCTTCTTCCCATTCTATGCCTCTTTCTACCAACATGTTCTTATATTTGTCTTTAATCATCGACATGTCGGATACGAATACTTCAAAACCTTTTTTCTGTGCTAGGATAGCGGCGCCGACTCCGCTTTCTCCTGCTCCTAAAACGACAATTCTCTTAGCCATAGTTGTATATGATTATTATCTTATTTTTAATGTTATGATAGTAATAGCAGCCAGTACTATTGTTACAATCCAGAAACGTACCGTAATCTTCGATTCATGGTACACGTTCGACGGCTTTGTTATCAGGTATCTGCATTGCGGGTCGAGCTGTGCCATGGTTGTTCTGAAATGATCATGTATAGGTGTACGCTTAAATACTCGCTGTTTAACTCCCTTCTTCTTTCCTGCCTGGAAATATTTTACTTGCAATATTACCGACAAGTTCTCTGCCAGGAATATACCGCAGAGAATAGGAATCAGTAGTTCTTTATGAATTATGATGGCGAATACGGCAATGATACCTCCGATGGTCAAACTGCCTGTATCGCCCATGAATACTTGTGCTGGGAAGGCATTGTACCAAAGGAAACCTATCAGCGCACCTACCAGGGCGCAGATAAAGATTACCAGCTCTTCGCTTCCGGGTATATACATTATATTAAGGTAGCTGGCATACTCTATGTGGCTCGATACATAAGCCAGAATACCCAGCGTTCCACCTATGATAGCTGAGTTGCCAGCGGCCATACCGTCCATTCCGTCGTTAAGATTGGCTCCGTTAGAGACTGCCGTTACCACGAATATGGTTACCAGTACGAATACAATCCATCCTCCCGTCTGTGCGTGTTCGCCTAAGAACCCTACAAAGTCGGCATAGTCGAGATTGTTGTTCTTGAAGAAAGGGATGGTAGTCTTGGTAGACTTCTCGTTATTGCTTTTGTGAATTACTTCTACCACACGTCCGTCTTTCTGTACTTCCACGTTTTCTCTGATTACCACATTAGGGCTGAGGTACAGCGTAAGTCCAACTATTAAGCCAAGTCCCACTTGACCTATAATCTTGAACTTGCCGTGCAGACCCTCCTTATCTTTTCTGAATACCTTGATATAATCGTCCAGGAAGCCCAGTGTTCCCAACCATACAGTGGTAATCAGCATCAAAATCATATATATGTTATGTAGTTTTCCCAACAGTAGGCACGGTATGAGTACGGCCACTATGATTATGATACCTCCCATGGTAGGAACTCCCGTCTTGTTTACGTTGAACGGGTCGATTGATGCGTCACGCTGCGTCTCGGTAATCTGCTTGCGCTTCAGCAAGTTGATGAAGTACTCTCCGAATATCGCCGAAATCAGCAGTGAGAGAATAACAGCCATCAACGCTCTGAACGACACGTAACCGAACATGCGTGCTCCAGGAAAGTTGAATTGTTCCAGATAATTAAATAGGTAATATAACATGCCTTAAAATTTTCTTATTTTTCGTTTTCAAAAATATCTCTTAATACCTCTTTGTCGTCGAAGTGATGTTTAACGCCTTTCACGTCTTGGTAGTTTTCATGACCTTTGCCCGCAACCAGAATTACGTCGCCTGCCTGAGCCAACATGCAGGCTGTGCGTATCGCTTCTTTACGGTCTACTATAGACAGCACTTTCTGCATGTCTTCCTTAGTCAGTCCGGCCAGCATATCGTTGATGATGTCTTGCGGCTCTTCAAAGCGTGGGTTATCTGATGTAATGATAACCTTGTCGCTCTGCTTAACCGACTCTTTGGCCATGATTGGTCGTTTTCCCTTGTCGCGGTTGCCGCCAGCACCTACTACTGTAATCACCTTACCACGTCCGCGCAGCACTTCGTGTATGGCGTTCAGCACATTCACCAATGCGTCTGGAGTGTGGGCATAGTCAACTATAGCTGTATATCCCTTAGGCGAACGCAATGCGTCAAAACGTCCTGAAACCGGATGTAATGTACTCAGCATGATGAGAATATCTTCTGGCTGCTTGCCTAATAAACATGCAGCACCGTATACTGCCAACAAGTTAGAGGCATTGAATCGACCGATGAACTGCACGTTCACCTCACGGTTGTTGATATCCATCAGCATACCTTCAAAACCATCTTCCAGCACCTTACCCTTAAAGTCGCACAGTGTACGCTGAGAGTAAGTATATACCTTAGCCTTGGTATTCTGCACCATCACCAACCCGTTTTTGTCGTCGGCGTTAGTTAGTGCGAAGGCTGTTTTGGGCAGTCCATCAAAGAAAGCCTTCTTCGCTTTCAGATAATTTTCGAATGTTTTATGATAATCCAGATGATCGCGTGTGATATTGGTAAAGATTCCTCCCGCGAAAGTCAATCCGCTGATACGCTTCTGCGCTATAGAGTGCGAGCTTACCTCCATAAAAGCATATTTACAACCCTCATCCGCCATTCTACCAAGCAGTCTGTTCAGCGTGATAGGGTCGGGGGTAGTATGATCTGTAGGAATTGCTTCGTCGTCTATATAATTACATACAGTAGAGAGCAGTCCCGTTTTGTAGCCGAACTTGCGGAACATATTATATAATAATGTGGCGATGGTAGTCTTACCGTTAGTTCCGGTTACCCCCACCAAGTCAAGTTTCGATGTGGGGTCACCGTAGAACGTAGTAGCCAATTTGCCTACCGCGTCTTCGCTGTCCTTAGTCGATACATAAGTAACGTCAGGCGTTAAGTTATGTGGCATATCCTCACATACCACCACTTTGGCCCCTTTTTCTATCGCCTTATCTATATAAGCATGGCCATCGGTTTGCGTTCCTTTTACAGCCACAAACATATTCCCTTCTTCTACCAGGCGCGAATCCATTTGGATGCCTGTTACGTCAATGTCAACACCGCTTATGATTTCGCAAGTGCTGATAGCTTTAATGATGTCATTCAGTCTCATGGCTTAATATTTTAGTTTTAGTGTTATCGTTTGTCCTTTATATATTGTCGATCCTGCGGGAATGCTTTGGCTTTCCACCTTTCCTACGCCCGACAAGCGTACTCTCAGGTCGAGTTCCTCAAGTAGGTAGACAGCGTCTTTAGCTCCCATGCCAACCACATTCGGCACTACGTGGTCGTTGCTAAAGGAACTTTATATTATCATTTTTCTGCCGTAGTCGAAGTGTTAGCCGTCCCCCATACAGGATAATTTACATACGGTATGCTAGAGCTGTTGCCCTTTATGCCAAGTTCTCTAAGCACGTAAGCGGCTTCGGCCATATCGCCCTGCTTAATTTTGGGTACGAATATCGACAAAGAATCTTTTGCCGCATTTATATCGCGGAACAAATGTTTGGCGTATACTCGTTCGGCTATCTTGCTGAATACGCTACCTGCCTGCAAGCCTCCCGATGCAGGTCCGTGCGGAATCTGTATCTGCACTATACAACTGTACTTAGGAGCTTCTGACGGGAAATATCCGCAGAAACTAACCAGATAACTTACGCCTCCGGCCTTATAGCCCGCTTTACCTTGCGAAATCTGAGCAGTTCCGGTCTTACCCGACACATTGAACTGCTTGCTTCCCGCCGGTTTAGCCAAACCTTGCGATACTACCTTTCGCAGAATAGTACGTATCATTGTGAGGGTAGTATCCGAGCATATTTTCGGGTTTATGATTTCCGTGGGGAATTCTTCTATTATCGTTCCGTCTTTAGATATAGCCTTAACGAACTTAGGCTTCACCATTACTCCGTTGTTGGCTATGGCGTTGTAGAAATTCAAGATGTAGATAGGCGGAATCATGGTTTCATAACCGATACTCATCCACGGCAGTGTAGTCTTGGCGAAGTAACGTTCCTTCGGACCACGGATGCGTGGGCTTGCCTCTCCCACAAAACCCAAGTTAAGCGGAGTGTCAATGCTCATTCGCTTCAGTCCGTCTACGAACTTCTGCGGATTGTTTTGGTAGAAATGATCGATGATAGAAGATACACCGATATTAGACGATACCTCCAGAATTTTGGTAACGTCAATCTTTCCGTAGCCTCCCTTATACCAGTTCCAGTCTTTCATGGGACTACCGTGCATATTCATGATACCGTTTCCGGTGTCTACTATATAGTCGGGGGTGATATACTTATCCTCCATAGCTACCATGATAGATGCTGTTTTGAAGGTAGAACCCGGTTCCATCAAGTTGCTTACCGCCAAGTTTCTCATCTCGTAGTAATTGCCGTCGTTGCCTCGGGTCATGTTCACGTTGGCTTTCACGTCACCAGTGGCTACCTCCATCACTACCGCCGTACCCGATAGCGCCTCCAGATTCTTCAGCTGGTCTACCAGTGCCTTCTCGGCTATATCCTGCATACCAACGTCTATTGTGGTGATGATGTCATTACCGTCTATAGCCGGTTTGTCTATGATGCTTAGGTATTTGTTCATTACCTTTTGCCGGTGAACAATGCCCGTATGTCCCTTCAGAATAGAATCGTATGTAAGCTCCAGGCCGTTCTTCGCACCTTTTGTCATATCGGGGAACATATCTCCCAAGGTACGCATCGCCAACGAACCGAACGGCTTCTTGCGTCGGTTGAACGCTTCTACGTGCAGACCGCTCAAATTCGGGCTCTGGTTGAACACCGGCAGACGCTTCACCTCCTGATAATCAAGGTATGAAATCTTTTTTGGGTAAATTAGAAAATGCCTGCTCTTTGCCTTGCGTCCCTTCATGATAGTCTTTCTGAACTCCATCTCACTCTTGTCTGGAAACAGTTCGTGCAGACCCTTGCATAGTGCGGCCAAGTTGTTCATTAACAGTGTGTCCTTTTTGTAGACATCCTTCTCCTTAGTGTTTTTGGCGTGTCCGAAATCCACGTACAGTCTATATTCGGGCAAGCTGCTTGCCATCAACTTACCGTCGGCCGAGATGATGTTTCCGCGGTTAGGGTAGATAGTCTGGTTTTCCTTGATATACCGTTTGCCAACGGCCTCCCAGTACTTTTTTTCTTTCACTATGATGACTCCGGCCCTGAATATGATGCATGTAGCCAGAGACGCCATGAGAACCACGATTGTGATATAGCGTAATATTATAAAGCTTTTATTGGGTATCATTGCTTATGTGTCAATTGTTTTTTCTTATGAGAAAGGGTGGGGTAGCCGCAGTCTGCAACGGTTCTGCAGAGTTTTCTTCTGTAATGAACTCTTCTATGCGCGACTGTCTGCTTCTTACTGTCAGCTCTGACGATACGGAAAGCGCATCGTATTTAGCGTTGATCAGTTCTTTCTTCAGTCTGTCTATCTCTATCAGCTCTTGCTGGCTGTTGTACCGGTTGTCTATATAGAGAATAGTCAGCATTACTATTAGTATGAGCAAGTTAGCTTGCTTTTTCAGAAATTTATGGCCCAATATATCTCCACTGAAAATGCTTTTCAGCGTAATCTGCGGGGCTGCATTTTGATTTTGTTGCGTATTCTGCTGTTCCATCTCTCTCAGTTCTTTGTTATATCTTATCTTTTTTCCGCTATTCTCAGTTTTGCGCTTCTTGATCGGGGGTTTTGGTTGACTTCCTCGTCTGTAGGAACGATTACTTTATTGTTCACCGCTCGGAACGGCGACTGCACGTTTCCGTAGAAATCCTGTTCCACCTTGCCCTCTATGTTTCCGGCCTTTATCAAGTTCTTCACCATTCTGTCTTCAAGCGAGTGATAAGTGATAACCACCAATCGTCCACCCGGTTTCAGTAGGTCGGTAGCCTCGTAAAGCATCTCTTTCAGTGCCTCCATTTCATGATTCACCTCTATTCGCAGCGCTTGGAATACTTTTGCCAACTCCTTCTTCTCGCGTTCGCGTCCGAACAGTGGCTTTATGATGTCCAAGAACTCCCCGATAGTAGTAATCTGTTTCTGCTGTCTGGCTTTGGCTATTGTAGCCGCCAGCTTTCTGCTGTTCTTCAGCTCGCCGTATATGTAGAACACGTCGGCTAGTTTTTCCTCGTCGTATGTATTCACTATGTCGGCTGCCGTCATTCCCGCACGTTTGTTCATGCGCATATCCAGCTTTCCGTCGAATCGGAAAGAAAATCCTCGCTCCGAGTCGTCAAAGTGATGCGAAGACACACCGAGGTCGGCCAATATGCCGTCTAGTTGCTCCACACCATAGTAACGCATGAAGTTGCGCAGATAGCGGAAATTGCTTCTTACGAATGTAAACCGCTTATCATCAACGATGTTCTTCTCAGCATCCTCGTCTTGGTCGAAGCTGTATAAGTGACAATCCTCACCCATTCGTCGCAGAATTTCTTTCGAGTGTCCTCCTCCTCCGAATGTCATGTCAGCGTAAATTCCGTCAGCATGCAGGTTCATTCCCTCTATGCTTTCGTTAAGTAGTACAGGTATGTGGTAAACGTCTGTATTATTCATTGTCAATGCTCTGTTTTAGTGTGAGTTTTGTCTCTTTTTCTAAACTTTTACTTTCAGTGTGTAAAATTACACATTTCCTTATAATAAAGAGCTATGTGTCAATGAAAATATTCTAATGAGTTATCAACAGGTTAACAAAGTGTTTCGGGCTTAGCTTATGTTGCACAGTTTATAGATGTATTGTGCATTTTAATGTCATGTTTTTAAATACTTATGCCTTTTTAGTCGTAAATGTTGTAATTTTCACTGTTTTCGTGAACTTTTTATCAAAAGAAAAATTACATTTGCACAAATTCTACGACCTAAGCAATGGCAGACAATTCTATTTTTCTAATTGATATTGATAAAATCATCAAGGAAAAGGCTGGAAAAAAGGCCAGTCGCGTACCTCGTTTTGTGGTGTCTTATCTAAAGCGTATCGTTCATCAAGACGAGCTTAACGGCTTTTTGCGCGAGAACTCGGATAAAGTGGGAGTTCCTTTTCTCGAAGCCTGCATGAATTTCCTCGACGCTAAACTCGAAGTGGAAGGCATTGAAAATCTGCCCGAAGAGGGACTTTGCACCTTCGTGTCGAATCATCCGTTGGGCGGTCAGGATGGAGTATCTTTGGGTTATCTCTTAGGCAAGCACTACGATGGCAAGGTGAAATATCTTGTCAACGATTTGCTGATGAATCTTCATGGATTGGCTCCGTTGTGCATCCCCATAAATAAAACCGGATCGCAGTCGCGCGACTTTCCCCGAATGGTAGAAGAAGGCTTCCGTTCAGACAGCCACATCATCATGTTCCCCGCAGGCTTGTGCTCGCGCCGTCAGCATGGAGTGATACAAGACTTGACTTGGAAGAAAACCTTCATTACCAAGAGCGTAGAAACCCACCGCAACGTAGTGCCTATTCATTTTGAAGGCAGAAACTCGGACTTCTTCTATAATCTCGCCAACTTATGTAAGACTTTAGGGTTGCGTTTTAACGTAGCCATGCTATATCTGGCAGACGAGATGCTGAAGAACCGTCATAAAACATTTCGCGTAACTATAGGTAAGCCCATCCCATGGCAAACATTCGACCGTTCTCGGTCGGCTGCCGAGTGGGCGACATACGTACGCGACATAGTATATAAATTGTAATTAATTATTTGTTGTTGATAAGCTAGTGAAAATGGAAGATATTATCGCACCGATTGACAGAGAGGCCCTGAAAGCGGAGCTGACGCCCGAAAGACGACTCAGAACGACCAATAAGAGTCATAACGAAATTTATATAATAAATTGGAAGAACGCTCCTAACGTGCTTAAAGAAATAGGCCGTTTGCGCGAGATAGCATTCAGGGCAGCCGGAGGTGGTACGGGTAAGTCTCTTGATTTGGACGAATACGATTTGATGGAGAACCCTTATCAGCAGTTGGTAGTATGGGACCCCGAAGCTGAAGAAATTCTGGGCGGTTACCGCTACATCTTGGGCGATGAGGTAGAGTTCGATAGCGAAGGCAAGCCTATCTTGGCAACAGCCCACATGTTCGATTTCTCTCCTAAGTTCTTAAAGGAGTATCTTCCTACCACCATCGAGTTGGGTCGTTCGTTCGTAACACTAGAGTATCAGTCATCGCGTGCAGGCGCTAAGGGACTTTTCGCTCTTGATAACCTGTGGGACGGACTTGGTGCTTTGACCGTGGTTAAACCCAACGTAAAATATTTCTTCGGAAAGATGACTATGTATCCCAGCTATCACCGCTTGGGTAGAGATATGATTCTTTATTTCTTGAAGAAGCATTTTTCTGACAAAGACGGACTTATCACTCCTACACATCCGTTGAAAATAGAGGCCGACGAGAACTTGCTTAAGCAGATGTTCCCATACGATACATTTAAGGAAGACTATAAAGTACTGAACACCGAGGTTCGCAAGTTGGGTTATAACATCCCGCCTCTTGTTAATGCATATATGAGTCTGTCGCCCACCATGCGTATGTTTGGTACCGCCATCAACTACGGTTTTGGCGATGTAGAAGAGACAGGTATTCTGATAGCAGTAGACGAGATACTCGAAGAGAAGCGTGTACGTCACATCGAGTCGTATATTAAAGAGCATCCCGAGGCTTTGCAACTCACTTCCGGAGCCAATCCGGTATTATCGAAAGCCAAGTAAATTGGAATAAATAAAACATCGTTCGCCCGCTCACTGATGAAGGTTCTTCTAAGGTGAGCGGGTTTTTATGTTAGTGGAATTTACTGTTGAAACAATATGCGTTTGTAATCTATAGTTCGCTTTTGAAATTCATCTACGGTTAATTCATCGGTGGGTGAATTTAGAATATGTTGAATTTCAATTGCATAATGTGCTCTATGCTTAATTGACTACATGTCTTCTATGGTGAAACATCTTGTTTCTATTTCATGCTTGAAGAAGAGCTTTGTTCGTAGTAGCTCTACTTTTTGTTGGAATAATTCTGGCTTGAAGTTCTTCCGTTGTCGTTTTACTTCTCTGTGTATTATCTATAAGAATCGGCTTCAGAAGGTGTTATAGAGAGGTGAAGAAAGCTCGCGAGAAAGATAACAAAAGAATGCGATGCTTCAAATGAAAGAATACGATGATCCAGGTGAAAGAATACGATGATTTGATTGACTTATCGAATTCTTTTTTCGGCGGTTTATGCATTCATGATGGCATATGCTAATTTACTATATATTATTCTTTCTGAATATCGCCTTGTGGCGATTATGTGCGACTTGAAATTTCATCGGAATTTCGAGTCCTTTCATTTATTTTATTAAATATATATTTTATTTAATAGGGCTGAATTTTAGAAGCGTCTGATGTTGAAAACATGCCTGAAACTTAATGGAAAACATGCCTTAACTGTCTGAATTATAATCTTATAGATATGGTTGAAATAATGGCTGAAAAAATGTGATTTCATGCTTGTTTTGTGGTTGAACATTAATTCCACCCCCAATTTATGGTATCATTTATCGCCTATAACAACAAAGGCCCAGAGCGTTTTGCTCCGAGCCTTTACTTATATTATCTCAATAAAAAGAGAAGCTTATTTTTCTCCAAGACATGCTGCAATGGTGCGGCGTACACGCTCTGCTGTGGTAACATTGCGCAGGTATTCGTCTACATCGGCACTGCCCATCAGTACTTCGGGGTTAGAATAGCGCATGGCACTGCGTATGCCTTCGCGAGCGGAGAAGTGGAACTCGTGAGCACCGCTTTCTTCTGCCAACTGACGGATATTGTTTTCATTGACTCCGCAACCGGCCAAGATGATGATGCGGCCGTTGGCTTGTTCTATCAAGCTACGGATAAGGCCTGCACCCTGCGGAGCTGTAGGCTGCTGACCAGAAGTAAGGATGCGTGCGGCTCCTAAGTCGATAATCTCTTCCAATCCGCGGATGGGGTCCTTACAGCGGTCGAATGCGCGGTGGAAAGTAACGGGACAATCGCCCGAAGCCTTCATCAGCTCTTTCATCAACGGAAGGTCGATGTCACCGTCGGGGGTAAGAGCACCGAACACCAGACCGTCGGCTCCGGCTTCGCGAGCGGCGTAAATATCTTCTATCATGCTATTCTTCTCTATAGGAGAGTACAAGAAATCGCCTCCGCGAGGGCGGATGATGACATGCAGCTTGATGTCTATCATCTTACGGGCGGTCTTTATTTCTCCTATCGATGGGGTTGTTCCTCCTTCTGGGATTCCGGCGCATAGTTCTACACGGTGGGCGCCTCCCTGCTGAGCGGCGATGCAACTCTCTACTGAATTGGCACAAATCTCAAATTGATAATTCATGATTGGTTTTATGGGTTAATGATTAATATCTGAAACTGCTTCCTCCTAAGAACTCACGCAGCAGCGAGGTAGGCGGAAGTTGGTTATCTGGTACTGATACAAAGTATTTCAAGAAACGAAGCAGGCGGCGGGCTTCGGAATGGGCGGCACAGCTGTTTGGCACCTTGCGTAGGATAGGTTCGGCATAGTCTTTAAGTACTGCCAACTCGAACAGCAGCGCCGAGTTGAACATGGCGTTGGCTTGTTCCTGATAGGGGAATATCCATTTGTCTTCGCCTGCACGCACGCTTTCCCATCTAGAGATGGTTTCCTGAGCCGAGTAGCCGCGGTACTTATAGTCGCGTATGATGCGACGAAGCAGGCGGTTATCTGTTGTGGGGATGTAGTTATGGTTGTCTAACAATATGGTGGTGAGTGCCGATACGTAAATCTTGTATTTATTGCTGTCGGGGATATTAGGTATCAGCTTTGGGTTGAGCGCATGTATACCTTCGAGCACAAGAATCATGTTGTCGTCTATGCGTAGCTTCTCTCCGCTGGGTTCTCGCTTTCCGGTAGTGAAGTTAAAGCGTGGCAGCTCTATCTCTTCGCCTGCCAACAATGCTTGCAGTTGAGCCTCGAAGTATGGAAGGTCGAGCGCATAGAGCGATTCAAAATCGTACTCTCCGTTATCATCTTTCGGAGTATGTTCTCTGTCAACAAAATAATTGTCCATAGAGATAGGGTAGGGCTTCAGTCCGTTTGTCATGAGCTGAATGCTGAGTCGCTTGCTGAATGTTGTTTTACCCGATGACGACGGTCCGGCTATCAGCACAAGCTTCACCTTATTGCCGTTTTCGTTCCTTTTGGCAATCTCTTCGGCTATGTGTGCTATCTTCTTTTCCTGAAGCGCTTCTGATACATTTATAAGGTCGGTTACATGCCCTTGGTTGCACGCTTCGTTAAAGTCGCCCACAGTGCTGATGCCCATGATGTCGTTCCAGTGATGATATTCCTGAAATACATCGAGCATCTTTTCTTGCTTTATGACATCTTCCAGTTGGGTAGGGTTCTTACGGTTGGGCACTCTCAGCAGCAGTCCGTCGTAGTATTTCACTACATCGAACAGCTTGATATATCCTGTGCTTGGCACTAAGCTGCCATAATAATAGTCAACTGTATCTCCTAATGTATAATAAGATGTGTATAGTTCGCCTGTAGTTTCCAGCAACTTCACTTTATCCGCCATGCCTCGTTCGCGGAACAGCTGCATTGCCTTGGTTGTATGGCAGTCGGTACGGATAAAAGGCAAATCCTCGGCTATAATCTCCTGCATACGTTTCTTGATGCGTGTAACATCATCCAGTCCGATGCTACGGTCGGCCAGGTGCAAGTCGCAATAATATCCCTTCGATATGGCCTGCATAAGCGATATCTTCCCCTGCGGATAAAGGTCTTCTACCGCCTTTACCAATACGAAACAGAGCGAGCGCATGTAGGTACGCATGCCCGATGCGCTGGTGATATCAAGAAATTCAACATCCTTATTATAATACACCTTGAAGTTGAGGCATTCTACTCTGTTATTCACTTTTGCGCTGATAGGGCCGTATGGCATTTCTAGTTTAAAACCATTATATATATCCAAAAGTGAGCAGCCTTCGTTGAATTCTTTTGTAAGATTATTATTTTTGCAATATATTTGTAGCATAATCGAAATATGAGTTACAGTTCCTGTTTAATTGGCAGTTAATTTACACATAAAAACGATTGAAAGCCTTTTGCATATTTAATTAATTACAAATGGAATATACTTTTTATGATTTTTTAGCGTTGTTAGGGTCTTTAGCGCTATTCCTCTATGGAATGAAAATCATGAGTGAGGGACTTCAGAAGTTTGCGGGCGACCGCCTTCGCAGTATCCTGACCGCGATGACCACGAATCGGGTAACCGGCGTTTTGACCGGGGTGTTGATAACCGCCTTGATTCAGTCCTCTTCTGCAACCACGGTAATGGTGGTGAGTTTTGTTAATGCCGGTTTGCTTACCTTGTCCCAGTCTATCGGGGTAATTATGGGAGCCAATATCGGTACAACCGTTACCGCGTGGATTATTTCAGCTCTCGGCTTTAAGGTGGATGTATCGGCGTTTGCCCTTCCGTTACTGGCATTCGGCATTCCACTGCTGTTCTCTCAAAAAAGTTCTCGCAAGTCTGTAGGCGAGTTCATCTTCGGTTTCGCTTTTCTTTTTATGGGCTTGAATCTTCTCAAGACCAACGCCCCCGACCTTGGTCAGAATCCTCAAATGCTGGCTTTCGTGCAGAATTACACGGATATGGGGTATTTCTCAGTAATCCTCTTTGTTTTAATAGGTACTATACTTACCATGATAGTGCAGGCTTCGGCGGCTACTATGGCCATCACGTTGATTATGTGTGCCAACGGATGGATAAGCTTTGAGCTTGGAGCGGCGCTTGTGTTGGGAGAAAACATAGGTACAACCATTACTGCCAATCTGGCAGCACTTACCGCCAATACGCAGGCACGTAGAGCGGCTATGGCGCATCTCTTGTTTAACGTGTTCGGTGTAATATGGGTCTTGGCCATATTTGAGCCTTTCCTCTCAATGGTAGACTGGATTATAGATGACGTTATGCACGTTTCTCCAGCCGAAGGAGTTGCTGTATCGTTTAAGCTTTCGGCATTCCATACCTGCTTCAACGTATGTAACGTGCTCTTCTTGATATGGTTCGTTAAGTTTATAGAGAAAGCCGTCTGCAAAATCATTCCTCAGAAAGAGCAGGAAGAAGAATACCGCTTGCAGTTCATTACCGGTGGTATGCTGTCTACAGCCGAGCTTTCTATTCTTCAGGCTCGCAAGGAAATTAATTTGTTCGCCGAGCGTATACAGCGCATGTTCCGCATGGTAGAACAATTGTTGCATACTGAAAACGAGAACGATTTCAACAAGCTCTTCTCGCGCATTGAGAAGTACGAAAACATCAGCGATAATATGGAGGTTGAAATCGCCAATTACCTTACACGAGTATCCGACGGACGATTGAGTTTTGAAAGTAAGATGGAGATTCGTGAGATGCTGCGCGAGGTGACCGAGATAGAAAGTATTGGTGATAGCTGCTACAATATTTCGCGCACAATCAACCGCAAACGCCGTTGCAGTACCGACTTTACCGAAAAGCAGTACGAACACATCCATCAGATGTTCCGTCTGACCGATGAGGCGCTTACGCAGATGATAGCGTTGGTAGAAGACACACATCATGTGGTAGATGTGAACAAGTCGTTCAACTTGGAGAATGAGATAAACAATTATCGCGCACAGCTGAAAGATCAGAATATAATCGACGTGAATAACAAGGCTTATGGCTACCAGATGGGAACGCATTATATGGATATCATAGGCGAATGCGAGAAACTGGGCGACTATGTAGTAAATGTGGTTGAAGCTCATTCTGAAGTGAAAGAGAAGAAAGCGTCGTAAATAAACGGCTCTGTTTATATGTCAATTTGGCAGTGAGAGGCGGGCGGTCTTTTAAAGAAGTTAAAAAAACACGCCATCTTCCTAGGCTGGTATTTCATTTGTCGTTATGCTTAGTGATTTAAAGAATCGATTAATAACAATTTAAACGCATATTATATTATGATCTCTGAAAAATTACAAGCAGCGATGAACGACCAGATTACAGCAGAAATGTGGTCTTCTAATCTTTATCTTTCAATGTCTTTCTATTTGCAGAAAGAAGGTTTTGACGGATTCGCTAGTTGGATGAAGAAGCAGTCGCAAGAAGAGTTGACTCATGCTTACGAATTAGCTAACTATCTGATAAAACGTGGCGGAACAGCCTTGGTAGACAAGATTGATGTAGTGCCGCAAGGATGGGGTAGCGTGCTTGAAGTGTTCGAGCATGTATACGACCATGAATGTCATGTATCAGATTTGATAAACGAGTTGGTTAACATCGCTTCTGAAGAAAAAGATAAACCGTCGCAAGACTTCTTGTGGGGATATGTTCGCGAACAGGTAGAAGAAGAAGCTACTGCCGAAAATATCGTAGCCAAATTGAAGAAATGCAGCGATGCCGCTGGTTTGTTCTATCTGGACGATAAATTAGGACAGCGCCAGTAATGTCGCCGCTTGCCTTTTGGCAGTGATGCACTACAAGGAATAAATGGTATTGCCGCTTCTGTACTTTTATGTAAGTGCAGAGGTGGCAATATTTTTTTGTTGGCGTTTTGGCATTTTTGATTAAATTTGCATTCAGACGATTCAAGCAGAAAGAAAGATTTATGACTAGCATGTTTATACGCGGATGGAATTGGTGCCGACGTTTTCGGCATCGTAAAGGTTACGGGGTGCATTCGCCCTCCGACTTTTATCTCATTACGTTTGTAGTGTATGAGCAGGCTCCTTATTATAGTTATAAATTCCTGCATAGTCTTCGCTCTAACAGCAAAAGCCGTTTGTGCTACAGAGAGAAGACAGATAAGTTCCTTCTTAGGTTGGCCAATTATCTTCAGCCCGGGGCTATGCTGGAATTAGGTACTGGTAGCGGAATAGAGGCGTGCTATCTGGTAAGTGGGAAAAAAACACGACTGACTACTTTCGACGAAGCGATTCTACCCGAAACTACCGCTCTGTTATCGAATATATCGTCTAAAATAGACTATAGAGGCGGTGGAATGACAGCCTTTTCTCATTGGTTCGAAGAAAACAAAAATCGATTGCCGACACTTATTCATATAGCTCATACCCCACACTATGCGGAATACGTGGAGATGATAATGCCTTATGTATCATCAAACACATGTTTGGTGATAGGCAAGCCATACGCTACTGCGCAAAAGCGGCGATGGTGGAAACAGTTGATAACCGACCCGCAGACGGGAGTCACCTTCGACCTATACGATGTGGGACTGGTGTTTTTTGATAAGAAGCGCATAAAAGAACATCGCATTGTTAATTTCCTTTGATATAAATATTACTACTATGAAAAAGAGCGTGGTTTATACTCGTACCGGAGACGACGGGACTACATCGTTGGTGGGTGGAGTTCGCGTAGCTAAAACACATATCCGTCTTGAAGCTTATGGCACGATAGACGAACTGAATGCAAATATCGGGATGCTCGTTTCGCTGATAGATGACAGTAGGCAGATAGAAATGTTGCGATACGTACAGAACAAATTGTTCTCTGTAGGCGCATACTTAGCTACCGACCAGAGCGTTACCGCTATTCACGAAGGCGGATACATTCATCATGATGCTGTAGAACGATTGGAACAAGCCATCGATGAAATAGATTCTATCCTGCCGCAAGTCCACCGGTTTGTACTTCCAGGCGGTTCGTATCCCGCCTCTGTGTGCCACGTATGCCGTACGATATGCCGTCGTGCCGAGCGACGCATACTTGTACTTGAAGAGCAAGAAAACATCGTCATATCCCCCGAAGTGAAACGCTTTATTAACCGATTATCAGACTATTTATTCGTTTTATCGCGTAACTTAAACATTTTAACAGACTCCAATGAATTTTTTTGGGATAAGAGTTGCTAATGACATAAAAAGTTATACTTTTGTGGCACATAAACAAACATGTAAAACATTTTAAAACTTAGAAGATATGTATTGGACATTGGAATTGGCCTCAAAATTGGAAGATGCTCCATGGCCGGCAACAAAAGACGAGTTGATTGATTATGCAATGCGCTCGGGTGCTCCGATGGAAGTAATAGAGAATTTGCAAGAAATGGAAGACGAAGGCGAAATATACGAAAGCATTGAAGATATATGGCCAGACTATCCTAGTAAAGAAGACTTTTTCTTTAACGAAGAAGAATATTAAAAGATTGCTCGCTAGCTGACCTGTTCGGCTTAAAGCATAACATAAAAGCGATATGTAAATCACATTATCAAGATTTGCATATCGCTTTTTTGTATTTTATAGCCAAATAAAATTGCCAATTAAATTACTGTTTTTAATATCTCTGTTTGTAGATGTTGGGAAATTATGCAATATTGCAATAAGTTATATAAAAGCAATGTTTTACTTTGCTGAAATTGTTAGTAGAAGGATGTTGATATATGGAAACAAAGAGTATAAAATCAAAAGTTGATGAACTATTGGAGTTGCTTGATAAGAACCAACTTGAAGAGTTTATTAGGGAAGAATGTGAGAATAACGTGCATGTTTGCAATCGTTTTCTTGCATTGGGATATGGTATGGAATCGGTTCCTACTCCTGAAAGATATTCTTCTATTATTGAAGATTTGATAGAAGAATATAGTGGTCAAGGTTATATTAGTTACCGAGATAGCTTTGAGTTCAATATGAGTGTGAGCCGTATACTTGAAGAAGCAGAAAATGCCATAAATCGTCAGCAATGGAATACTGCAATTGCCATATTGACTGGTGTTGCCAATGAAGCAGAAGATATTCTTATTAGTGGAGATGACAGTGCAGGAGAACTTAGTGGAATAGTTTACAGCTGTTTTGAATTATGGACATCGTTAATTGAACATGAACTACCTGAGAAGATAAAGTTAAATCTGTATAAGCTGGCATTGACTCGGTTTAGAAATAAAAACTTGGCAGGTTGGGATTGGTGGTGGAATTGGATTGACTTTGCTATTACTTTGGCCGAAACTCCAGAGCAGCAAAGAGAAGTCATTTCTGCATTAGATGAAATCAAAAAGCCTAAAGAGGATGATTGGAGTCAGAAGCATGCTTATGATCAAGCTCAATCATATAAACTGAAGATGATGTCTCGCTGTGGTACAATTGAAGAACAACGTAGTTTTATGTATTCACATATTGAGAATGATGAGTTCCGTAGAAGACTTCTTCAGATGGCATGGGATGAGAATAATCTCGACGAAGTACTGCGTATAGCAGTACAGGGTGTTAATGATGACGCTGAGTTAGGTGGACTTGTTTGTGAATGGAAAGAATGGGAGATGAAGGTGTATTTGCAAAGAGACGATACATCTAATATAATTCGTTTGGCTCGTGATCTTTTCCTTAGGAATATAATTCGGTTTGGTAAATCGGACGGTATGGATATCACGATGGAAGCGATGTATTCGTTAATGAAAAGCAAGATTGCACAAACAGACTGGAAAGAGTGGGTAGAATCATTGATTACTGATGCAGGTGGAAAAGAGTCTTTGCTTCTGTATATCTATACTCAAGAACACATGTGGGATAGATATATAGAGTACCTTAGAGAACATCCCCAAAAATGTCTTTTGGAGGATGCGCCAAAGCAGGTTTTTGAGCTTTATAAAGAAGAGTGTATAAAGTTGTACACAGAGTGCGTGGTGAGCTATTTTGATAGTGCATCCGATCGAAATTCTTATCGATATGGGGCTTCCATGCTTGAAACACTTATCGGATATGGAGGTAGTAAAGAGGCTTATGAAATAATTGAGCAGCAGAAAGCAAGACGCCCTCGAAGACCGGCTTTGATAGATGAATTGTCTAAAATTGAATGTAAGTAATTATTCGAAAGCGTGGAATTATTCTTAATGAAATATTAAAAAATGGAAGAAACAAGCCTCTTTGCTGACAGAATGTTAAGCCGTAATTTTTTAGTTTGGAATAAAGAAAAATAGTTGGATTTTTTTTGTGCTATGTGCGGAAAATGTGTATGTTTGCACAGAACAAGTGTCTAAAATGTGTGGAATTTCACGATTTAGATACATAAACAAGAGGAAGCATGTTTAACAGAGCCATTACAAAAGAGCTTGAAGCTTGGAAAAACAAAGAAGATAGGAAGCCATTGATGATGCTTGGTGCAAGACAAGTAGGCAAGACTTCGGTGTTGAAGAGATTCGGGAAAGAACAGTTTGATAACTGTGCTTATTTCAGTCTTGACGAGGAAAAAGGTGTGAGCGACATATTTCGTACGACAAAGAATCCTCTTCAAATTATAGAGCAATTATCATTCCTAACAGAAGAACCTATATTACCGCAAAAGACGCTTATTGTTCTTGATGAAATACAAGACTGTCCTGAAGCTATCGGTGCTATGAAGTATTTTTGTGAAAAAGCTCCAGAATACGCTGTGGCGTGCGCAGGTTCACTCTTGGGCTTAGCATTTGGGCATGAAGGCTTTTCTTTTCCTGTAGGGAAGGTTGATCACATAAATATGTATCCTGTTACATTCTCTGAATTCCTGGAGCAAAAAGATTCTGGTCTTTACCGTTATTACAAATCAATAAATAGTCTTGAACCATTGCCTCAAGTGTTTTTTGACAGGCTATCTCAGGCATTTACAGCTTATCGCATATCAGGCGGAATGCCGGAAGCGGCAATGAAAATGGTTGAAAAGAATATTAAAGGCGTTGAGAATACATTGCAGAATATTCTTCAAGACTATGCTCTTGACTTTGTAAAGCATGCCTCACCATTACTAGCCAACAGAATATCACATGTATGGAACTCATTGCCATCGCAACTGGCTAAAGAGAACAGAAAGTTCGTTTACCAACTTGTACGTCCTGGAGCGAGAGCAAGAGAATATGAGGATGCACTCATTTGGTTACAAAACGCAGGATTAATACATAAAATAAGTCTTTGCCAGACTCCACAGATACCACTTAAATCATATGAGGATTTGAGCATCTTCAAGATATATTGTCTTGATATTGGTTTGTTGAGGGTCCTTTCTGAATTAACTCCAGAAACTTACCTCAGCAATTCTCCGATTTTCAAGGAATACAAGGGTGCACTTGCCGAGAATTATATACTTCAGAGTCTGCTTGCAAATGGTATAAAATGTTCACGCTATTGGGCTTCAGGAAATAAAGCGGAGGTAGAGTTTATCGTGCAATACGGTATGGATGTAATTCCGATAGAAGTGAAATCTGGAATAAGTATTACTGGAAGAAGTCTTGTAGAATATAATAAGAAGTACTCGCCCAATTTGCGTGTAAGGTTTTCCATGCTCAATCTAAAACGTGATGATACTTTGTTGAATATACCGTTGTTCTTGGCTGACAGAGCAGAAGACTTGTGTAAAATGATGTAATTATGGAATAAGCAATAACAGCGATATGCAAATCTTAACAATGTGATTTGCATATCGCTGTTTCTGTTTTATGCCTATGATGTTTTATTGCTTAGTAAGATGAATTACGTCTCCCTTGCGGTAGAAGCCGAAGTGGTTAGTAAGCGACAATACCTCTAAGATGGCATCGGGAGTAGAGTCGGTAGAAAAATCACCCGTAAACTGCTCGTTGCGGAGTGATGAATCTTCGTATACGAACTTCACGTCGTAGAGCTTCTCCATAAGCGAAGTGATAGACGACAGTGTGTTTCGGTTGAAGCGGAGACGTCCGTCTATCCATGTAAGTATATCGTTGGGACTTGAGTATTCAACCAACTCTGCCTGATAGGTATGGGTGTCGATGGTTATAGATTGCCCAGGCTTGAGTATTCGTCCTTCGGGAGCAATGGGCGATTCCATCTGGACAGAACCTTGGAGTAGGGTAGTTACTACGCGATGCTCTTCGGCACGGGCACGCACATTGAACTTAGTACCCAATACGCGTGTGTTAATCTTCTTACTGCTTACGATAAACGGCAGATATTTATTCTTCGCCACCTCAAAATAAGCTTCTCCGCTTAAGTCAACCTCACGCTTTGTGCTCCATAGAGAGTTTTTGTATACTAAACTAGTAGAGGCGTTAAGCCATACTTTACTGCCATCGGGCAAGATAGCTTGTGCACGCTGTCCGGCAGAAGTGCTGACGGTGTAATCGGCGAAACGGTCGGAAAGAAGTCCGTAAGCCACTCCTCCGGCAAATACGGCTCCGGCAATGAAGGCTGCTGCCATTCCCACCATACGGTAAAAGCGGGTAAACGAACGTTTGTAAGAGCTTTCCTTTTCCTTCTTCTTTATTTCACCTTTAAGTTTACGCAAGGCAGATTCCGTGTCTATGCGGTCTCGGGCATCGGCTCTATCGGCAATGAAGAGTGTGTAGTAGAGTTGCTCCAAGGTTTTCTGATGCTCGGGGCTGTCTTGTGCCCATGTTTCTACTTCCAGACACTCTTGTGCGTCGGCTTTGCCTTGCAGGTATTTCAATATAATATCTTCGTTCATGACAATCTTTTAGCGATAAAAATAGTACTATCTCTATTATAATACAATTGAGATGGTAAATATACTAAAAAGAAAAAAAGAAAATTTTATTTGGCCCTTTTCTTGTTATTATGATTACATTTGTATTCGTCGAATTTTACAAATACAAAAACGCAAATAATGCCTTCTGGATATATCGATTTCGAGAACAATAGAGCTGTGGTTGCTGCTTTAAAGCGGGATGGAGAAGTGGCTTTCGATGCCGTTTACCGGCATTATTACAGGGGGCTTTGTGTGTTTTGCTCGCAATATGTGGGCGAGTTGGAAGAAGCGGAAGAAATTGTGCAGGACACGATGCTTTGGCTTTGGGAAAACAGAAGTACCCTGATGGAAGATCTGAACTTCAAGACGTTGATGTTTACCATCGTAAAGAATAAGGCGCTGAACCGTTTGTCGCATATCGAAGTGAAACGTAAAGTACTTCAGGAAATAGTGGAGAAGTACGAAACTGAGTTCGAAAACCCTGATATTTATTTGACCGAGGAATTGCTCCGCCTTTATAAGGATGCCGTGAATAAATTGCCGCCCGAGTTTAAGGAAGCTTATGAGCTGACGCGCAACCAGCAGCTTACGCACCGCGAGATAGCGGAACGTCTGAATGTGTCGCCGCAAACGGTGAATTATCGCATCGGACAGGCATTGAAGTATCTGCGAATCGCCTTGAAAGATTACCTGCCTTTGGTCTTATTTTACATTCATTTCGGTGCGAAATGAAAAAAATGTGAGTAAAGATGAAAATAGTTGTTTTTTTTATTGGATAAAATGGAAATTTTGCGTCCTATATATATACATCAATAAAATTAATAACTATGGAAAACAAAATTTTATTCGGACTTAGTCTGATGGCGGCGATGTCTTTTTCGGCATGCCAAAAAAGTGAAATGGTAAATGAAGGTGATAACACATTGGATGCTCGATTGCAGGTTGAAGCTTCGGTATCTGGCATGGCGGCACGTACCACATCTTCTTTAGGCGATGGACATACTTCGTTTGCCGATGGTGATAAGATCGGACTATTTATGCCGGATAGCGATGAGGCTACCGCATGGAGTTATAGTGGTGGAGCATGGTCGTCTGCTCCTCAAGACTGGCCTTCACAGTCGGGTGCTCTTGAGTTCTGTGCTTATTATCCGTTTGTAGAAGGTGCTCAGAGAACATCGATAGCGATGCCCGACTTGAATACTCAGAGCGGTAAGCTTGAAGACCTCGGTTCGATAGATTTCCTTGTCGCAAAAAGATCTGTTAGTTATAAGGATAATAACGGTAAGGTTTCTTTTACCGGAGATTACGCGTTCAAACATCAGTATAGCTTGTTGGTGATAACATTGCTGAAAGAAGAAGGCGATAGCGAAACTACTATCAATACGGCTACTCTCTCTGGTAGCGGAATATTCGGCAAGCACACCTATAGCTTCGCTGCTCCCGAAGGCATGAAAGCGGTAAACGAAGAGGTTACTGCTGATAAGCTTGATGTAGCGGTAGGAAAAGAAGTAGGCACAGAAGGCTGTCAGGTAGTGTTTGCGCTTAATCCTTTGGCTGAGAAAACCAAACTTGACTTCTCTATCAGTTATACCCGAGACGACGCTAACTATACAGCTTCTACCCAAGGCATTGACCGCACATTTGTAAGCGGAACATGCTACAAGTACAAAATCCGTATTCGCAAGCAAGGATTGGTAGTAGAAGGTAGCGAAGTTACCAACTGGAATACCGAAGAAATTAAAGAGGATATAGTAGTGAATGATACTCCTCAGGAATAAAACTGAATAATTTTTTTATAATATCTCTCCCTTAAAACTTATCGAGCCAGAAAAAACATCTAAATTTGCAATATTTAAAACATTAGTAGAACGTTAATACCTATATTTAAATGAAAGCATTGAAAGATCGTATCCTGCGCGACGGTAAATGTTTCGAGGGAGGGATATTAAAAGTAGACAATTTCATCAATCATCAGATGGACCCTATTCTGATGAAATCGATGGCGGTAGAGTTTGTTCGCCGTTTTGCAAGTACTAAAATCAATAAAGTGCTTACGGTTGAGGCCAGCGGTATTGCTCCGGCTATCATGGTGGGCTATCTGCTCGAACTGCCTGTAGTGTTCGCTAAGAAGAAAAAACCAAGCACCATGGATAACATGCTTATCACTACGGTTTATTCTTTCACTAAAAACAATAACTACGATGTTTGCGTTAGCAAGGATTACTTGCAGCCAGGCGATAAAGTGTTGTTCATTGACGACTTCTTGGCAAACGGAAACGCAGCAAAGGGTATTATCGACCTTGTAAATCAAGCCGGTGCCGAATTGGTGGGAATGGGATTCCTGATTGAAAAATCATTCCAGCATGGTGGCGACTTCTTGCGTGGACAAGGCATTCATGTTGAATCATTGGCTATTATAGAGAGCTTGGACAATTGTAATATCAAGATCAAAGAATAATCGGAAACTGCACGATGGAACAAGAACAAACTACTTCTGCTCAGTCTTCCGGACTTATTTATAAGTTGAATGATCGTCCACCTCTTAAAGAAACTCTTTTTGCGGCGCTGCAACATTTGCTCGCTATTTTCGTTGCCATTATTACGCCTCCTCTTATTATAGCGGGAGCTTTGGAACTTGATTTGGAGACTACCGGATACTTGGTTTCAATGGCATTGTTCGCCTCTGGTATTTCTACTTTCATCCAGTGTCGTAGAGTAGGTCCTATAGGATGCGGACTGCTGTGTATTCAGGGTACAAGCTTTTCTTTTATCGGTCCTATTATATCAGCGGGACTTACCGGGGGATTGTCTTCCATATTCGGTGCTTGTATTGTAGCGTCGTCGGTAGAGATGGCCATCAGTAGAGTGCTGAAGTACACTCGCCGCATTATCACCCCATTGGTATCGGGCATCGTTGTTACTCTTATCGGTATGAGTCTGATAAAAGTGGGAATCTCCGCTTGTGGCGGTGGCGCGACAGCTCAAGCCGATGGTACTTTCGGTGCGTTTCAGCATGTGGGACTTTCTGCATTGGTGCTTATTCTAATTATTATATTCAACCGTAGCTCTAATCGCTATTTGCGTATGAGTTCTATTGTCATCGGATTGGCGGTAGGCTACATCTTGGCTTGGATATTGGGAATGGTAGATTTCTCTTCTATACAGAACTACGGCGGATTTAATGTGCCCATGCCTTTTAAATACGGCATCTCGTTCGATTTGTCTTCTATCATAGCGTTAGGACTTATCTACCTTATCACGGCTATCGAAGCTTACGGTGATATTACTGCCAACTCAATGATTTCGGGAGAGTCTGTTGACGATGAAGTATTCGTTAAACGAGCTTCTGGCGGTATATTGGCAGATGGCTTCAATTCTATGTTGGCTGGTATTTTCAATTCATTCCCCAATTCAATATTCGCTCAGAACAACGGTATGATTCAGTTGACCGGAGTAGCCAGCCGCTACGTAGGATTCTACATCGCCGGATTCCTTATTCTGTTGGGCTTGTTCCCCGCAGTAGGTCTGGTGTTCTCGCTGATGCCTGGTCCAGTATTGGGAGGCGCTACCTTGCTGATGTTCGGAACCGTTGCAGCTGCAGGTATCCGTATCATCGCATCGCAGCCTATGACTCGTAAGGCTACCTTGGTAATGGCTCTTAGCTTCTCTTTCGGATTAAGCGTAGAGTTGGTTCCCGAAATCTTGTGTCAGCTACCCGATACATTGCGTAATATCTTCTCTTCGGGTATTACAACAGGTGGTTTAACTGCTATCCTTGCTAATTTGCTGATTAGAATTAAAGAGTAATACTGCAAGTATACCTTATTATATAATATATAAAGGGAAAGAAACCGCGACTTAAAACTCCGGTTTCTTTCCCTTTTTGTTTTATGTTCTCTCCTTGTTGGTGTCATCATTGGCTTTTATCAGTGTTTGCGCCACTAATTTGTTATCGGCTAAGCGGTTTCAAAAATTGCGAATTTATGCATTTTGCGATTCTGAAGACTTTTTAAATATTCCGGTATTGTATAGATTTTGATATATGGACTTTATAAAACTGCTATATATGGTCAAAAAAGATGAATATTTATTCTGAAATCCATACTGTACCGTTATGAAGGTAAAATAAAAAAATACAATATGTCCCCTCACTTTTTAACGTTCATATAGCATATTTCCCATATATTTCTGTTATCTTTGTCGCATCTACGAGACTAAACCTGTTTTTACCTTATAATAAAATACGAGACAAAATTTTGAAAACTAACTATAAAAACACCTTATGCCTATGATATAAAAAATGAAAAACGCAAATTGATGACAAGTCTGTGACAGATGCACACATTCCTCTATAACCCTTATTCCTCAATTATGTTTCCTTAAAAACAGTTGAGACTATTATGAAAGAAACCAAATTAATATTTATTTTTAGTTAAACGCAGATGTATGAAAAATAACCATTCATGGAACTATGCTGACCTTAGAGCTAAGTTTCCTTTAACATCGAAAATGAGTTTGATACTCTTGTTAGCTGCTTCGTCATCCCTTTCGGCCAACGGCAACGCAGTGCAATCGAACGAAATTATGTTACCCCCCCATCAGCCGTTAGTCAGCCGGCTGATGTAAAAGTAATTGGTTCTGTAAAAGATGCTTCTGGAGAACCGTTGATTGGTGTAAGTATCTTGGTGAAAGGTACTACCAACGGTACAGTGACCGATATTGATGGAAAATTTACTCTGAACGCACCAAAAGGTTCGGTGCTCGAAATCAGTTATGTGGGCTATAAGACCCAGAGTGTTACAGTTACAGGATCTTCTTTAAATGTAACTCTGAAAGAAGACAATGAACAACTGGAAGAAGTAGTTGTTACGGCGCTCGGTATCAAGCGTGCAGAAAAGGCCCTTTCTTATAATGTACAGAAAGTAGACCAGAGCGAATTGGTACGTGTAAAAGATGCCAACTTCGTTAACTCACTTAACGGTAAGATTGCCGGTGTGAGCATTAACAAGAGTGCTACCGGTGTGGGTGGTGCTACACGTGTGATAATGCGTGGTGCTAAGTCTATCGAAGGAAACAACAACGCATTGTACGTAGTAGATGGTATTCCTTTGTTTAACACCACTATGGGAGCTACCGACAGTGGTATCATGGGTGAAGGCTCTGCCGGAACAGAAGGTATCGCCGATTTCAACCCCGAAGATATTGAATCTATCTCTGTATTGAGCGGTCCGTCGGCTGCGGCATTGTATGGTAGTAGCGCTGCCAACGGTGTTATCTTGATAACTACAAAGAAAGGTAAAGAAGGTAAGGTACAGATCTCTGTTTCTTCTTCTACAGAATTTAGCAAAGCTTATATGACTCCTGAATTCCAGACTACTTACGGAAATGCAAAGGGCTCATACGAAAGCTGGGGCGAAAAGCTTGCTAATCCGTCAAGCTATGATCCTAAGAATGATTTCTTCAATACTGGTACTAACTTCATTAACTCAGTGACTTTGACTACTGGTACTAAGAGCAATCAGACTTTCGCTTCTATCTCTTCTACTAATTCAGCAGGTATCGTTCCTAATAACGAATATAACCGTTTGAACTTTACCTTCCGTAATACTTCTACTTTCTGGAACGACCGCTTGCAGTTAGACCTTGGCGCTTCTTACATCAAGCAGAATGATAAGAACATGGTATCTCAAGGTTTGTATTGGAACCCGGTAGTAGCTGCTTATTTGTTCCCGAGAGGTGAAAACTTCGAAGACATCAAGACTTTCGAACGTTTCGACGAGTCTCGTAAGCTTCCTGTACAGTATTGGCCGGTATTGGATGCAGTTTATGCTCCGCAGAACCCTTACTGGACAGCATATCGCAATGTTGCCAAGAACACTAAGCACCGTTACATGTTTAATGTAGGCGCAACCTTTAAGATTACCGATTGGATGAATATCGCTGCTCGTTATCGTATGGATAATTCGTACGTAGATTTCGAACGTAAGATTTACGCTTCTTCAGACCAGGTATTCGCAGAAGGTAAGAAAGGTTTCTATGGCTACAGCAACTTTAGCGATCATCAGGAATATGCCGACGCTATGTTGAACATCAATAAAGCTCTTGGCGATTTCAATGTTTCTGCTAACTTGGGTTGGAGTTATTCTAACTATGGCTCACTGACTCGTGGCTATAAAGGCCCGTTGAAAGGTGTGCCTAATAAGTTTGCCGTTTCTAACATCGACCCGGCTAACGGTCGTACATCAGAATCGGGTGGTGACTCACAAGTACGTAACCATGCAGCTTTCGCCAACGCTGAATTTGGATGGAGAAGCATGTTATATTTAACATTGACAGGACGTTTGGACTGGAACTCTCGTTTAGTAAACACTGACGAAAATCCGTTCTTCTATCCTTCAGTAGGTTTGTCTGCTATCATCTCTGAAATGGTGAAGATGCCAGAATTCATTTCTTACATGAAAGTTCGTGGTTCTTACACTCAGGTAGGTGCTCCTATCTCTCGTTCTGGTTTGACTCCGGGCACTGTAACTACTCCTATCGTGGGTGGTACTTTGAAACCTACAGGTATCTATCCGTTCACAGACTTCAAACCTGAAAAGACTAACTCTTACGAATTCGGTTTGGCAGTTCGCTTGTGGAAGAAGTTCAATGCAGAAGTAACTTATTATAAGTCTAATACATTCAACCAGACATTCCAGGGTTCATTGCCCGAATCTACCGGTTACAAGTCTATCTACTTGCAGGCAGGTAACGTAGAAAATCGCGGTTGGGAAGCTTCTTTCAACTACTCTGATAAATTTAAGAATGGTTTCGCTGTTTCTTCTACAGTAACGTTCTCTAAGAACATCAATGAAATCAAGGAAATGGTAAGCGATTATCATACCGATTTGATGAGCGAACCTCTCAACATTCCTGAAGTTTTGAAGGATAGAGGTCGTACAATCTTGAAAGTAGGCGGTAGCATCCATGACATTTACGCTACTCGTTTCTTCAAGAAAGATGGTCAGGGCTTCGTGAGCGTAAGTACAGATGGTAAGTTCGAAATGGAAGATGGCGCTCCTGTTTACTTGGGTAAAGTAGCTCCTAAGTTCAACATGGGCTGGAACAACTCTATCTCTTATAAGGGTCTTGGTTTGAGCTTCTTGATCAACGGACGCTTTGGTGGTGTTGTTACTTCTTCTACAGAAGCTATTTTGGACCGCTTCGGCGTATCTCAGCGCAGTGCTGACGCACGCGATAACGGTGGCGCTTTGTTCCCGGGTCAGGGTACTGTAAACGCTAAGGCATACTACCAGATGATAGGTACAGGTAACTATCAGACTTCAAGCTACTACTTGTACAGCGCAACAAATGTTCGTTTGCAGGAATTGACACTTAGCTATACAATGCCTAACAAGTGGTTTGGCAATATCTTGAAAGACGTTAACATCTCTTTCATCGCTAACAACCCATGGATGCTTTATTGCAAGGCTCCGTTCGATCCAGAACTGACTCCTTCTACAGCTACCTTCGGACAAGGTAATGACTATTTTATGCAACCAAGTGTTCGTAGCTTTGGTTTCGGTGTGAAATTTAAACTTTAAAAAACAACTATGAAAAGTATGAATCGACATAAATTGTTTGCCATCGCTCTTGGTGCAATTGCAATGACGTCATGTGATTTTGAAGCGGTTAATACCAATCCTTATGAGATGACCGAACAAGAAGGTATGATGGATGGCTACGCTGTTGGTGGCTTGATTACAGCTATGGAAAAGACTGTTTTCCCTACAGGTACCCAAGCCGATGATACCGACCCAGTGAATCAGTATCAAATTGCTTATAACCTCTCTGGTGATGCATGGAGTGGATATATTGGCATGAACAATACATTTAATGGTGGTAACTGTCACCTGAATTATGTATTGGTAGACGACTGGATTTCTTCAACTTTCCGTAACTCTTATACCAACCTTTTGGATCCTTGGAAAAAACTGACAGCTTACGCTAACCAATATAATTCTCCTGAAATTGCTGCTATAGCTCAGGTATTGAAAATCTCGGGTTGGCACAAGGTATTGGAATGCTTTGGTCCTATTCCGTATTCTAAGGCAGGCTCAGGCGAAATTAATGTACCTTACGATTCTGAAAAGGATGTATATAAAGGTATGTTGAGCGACTTGGAAGCAGCGGTTACAGTATTGACTCCGCTGGCAAAAGCCGGAGTTAAGGTATTGGGCGACTACGATTTGGTATACGAAGGAAACACAACAAAATGGGTGAAATACGCTAACTCTTTGATGCTCCGTTTGGCTATGCGTTTGCGTGAAGCTCGCGATGCTGAAATGCAGTCTTGGTCTAAAGAATATGCTAAGAAGGCTTTGACACATGATATCGGTGTGATGACAGAAGCTCAAGATGCAGCTGCAGCAGGTACTGGTGCAGGTATTTCTTTGCGTAACCCTATTTTCTGGATTTCAGACAACTACAACGATGCTCGTGTAGGTACTACTATCTTGTCTTATCTTACAGGATATAACGACCCTCGTTTGAGCGCATATTGCTTGCCAGTACATGCAGAATGTACAGTAGGTGTTGTAGCATTCGACGGTAAGAAATATCAGGGAGTGCCTCTGGGACACACAGAAACTCGTACTGATGATAAGTCTTGGTATAAAGATTCTTATTACTTCTATTCTAAGCCTAATTTGACAGCAAACTCTCCTCTATACTGGATGCGTACTTCTGAAGTATTATTCTTGCGTGCTGAGGCTGCTTTGTACTATGGAGCGGAATTCGGTGATGCTGAAGCTTTATACAAAGCTGGTATTGCAATGTCGTTTGCTGAAAACGGTGTTCAGGGTTCTGTAGATTCTTATATGAATTCAGGCAAAACACCGAGTGCTGTAGAAAACAGCTCACGTTATTATGGTTATCCTTCTCCTGCTCCTTGCGAAACAACAGCTAAATTCAGCGGTTCAACAGAGCAGAAGCTTGAAAAAATCATGATTCAGAAATACATCGCTATGTTCCCTAACGGTCAGGAAGCTTGGACTGAATTCAGACGTACTGGTTATCCTAAGTTGAACCCGATTATTCCTGGAGGTAACTATAATAAATCTAATATCTCTGACGAACGCGGTATCCGTCGTATGATTTATCCGGTTAGCTTCAAGAGTACAGAGGCTACATGGGATTTGTATCAAGACGCAGTTCAGAAGTTGGGAGGTCCGGATAAGGAATCTACCGATTTGATTTGGGCTAAGCAAAATTAATGATAATACATTTAAATCTTAATTAGCAAGTATGAAAGCATTAAAGAAATTATTATATCTTCTACCTCTTGCAGGAATGATGGCATTTTCTTCTTGTACAGATGTAGAGAATATTGAGGTTGAGCATATCGGTGGATACAATACCATGGAAGATGCTATGAACTCAGAATATTATGTAAAACTTCGCGAATATAAGCAGCAGGCTGTTAACTATGGCCGTCCGGTAGCTTTTGGTTGGTTCTCTAACTGGTCTCCTGCTGGTGCTTACCGTCGTGGTTACTTGACTTCTATGCCCGATAGCATGGATATCGTATCTATGTGGAGTGGTGCTCCTACCCGTTTCGAAATTACTCCCGAACAGAAGAGGGATAAGGAATTCGTTCAGAAGGTAAAAGGTACCAAGCTGTTGGAAGTTACTTTGTTGTCTTACTTAGGTAAGGGTAGAACTCCGGCATCTGTTTACGCACCGGTTGACAAACAAGCCGATGAAGAAGGCTGGACTAAACAGCAAAGAGAAGAAGCAAAGAAGAAAGCCCGTTGGGAATACTGGGGCTTCAATGGTCAGTTCGAAAGTGAAAATCACTATGAGGCTTTGAGCCGTTTCGCTAAAGCTCTTTGCGATTCATTGGTAGCTAATGACTGGGACGGTTATGATATCGACTGGGAAATTGGTTCTGGTGTATTCGATATGGATGGAACATTAGATCGTAACCAGCATTTGATTCATTTGGTGAAAGAAATGAATAAGTATATCGGCCCTATGAGCGACCCTGAAGGTAAAGGTCATAAGTTGATATGTATAGATGGTGGCTTTGGCTCTCTTGTAGAACCTTTGAAGGGTTATGTTGACTACTGGATTATTCAGAGCTACGGTCGTGTATCAAGCTTGGATTATTATGAAGAACCTCATAAGTTTATTATTACTGAAAACTTTGAGTCCTATTCTGCAAGCGGTGGTAGATTGTTGGAACAAGCTCGTTATATGCCAAACCATGGATACAAGGGTGGTGTAGGAGCTTACCGTGTAGACAACGACTACGATAACAAACCTGATTACAAGTGGATGCGTCAGGCTATCCGTATCAATCAGGAGACATTCCAACAGTGGAAAGAACAGCAGGGTAAAACCGAAGAAAGCAACAACAAATAATGAGTTGAATGTTTTAAATTGATTCTTATGAGAAAAAAATATTTATTTGGAATAATGGGTTGTATGGCGCTTTTATTAGGTGCCTGCAAACAAAGCGAAGGAGATTTGCTTGAACCGAAAGTCTACTTTGAAAATAAGGAAATGACTATCGATGTAGAAGACGAAGCTACTGAAATGTCTTTTGATTTGACATCTCGTCTTTCTACAGCAAATTCTTCTGAAGTGAACGTATCGTACTCTATTGCTGACGCAAGTGTAGTAGATGATTACAACAAGCAGTATAAAACTGAATATCAATACTTCAATCCGGAAGATGTAGAATTGAGCAGTGCTACTTCTATTATACCTACAGGAAGATTGTACGCTGAAAGTGTTAAGCTGAAAATCAAGAACCTTGATGTATTGGAAGAAGGTAAACCTTTCATTTTGCCGGTTCGCGTTAAATCATCTATCGAGACATTGCCGGGTACAAGCATGGTTTATTTGTTTATTAACAAGCCTGTGAAGATTACTAAAGCAGCAAGTTTCTATAGTAACTACATTCATGTACGCTTCCCTGAAGGTACTTTCTTTAAGTCATTTACTTACGAAGCCTTGATATATCCTACTGACTTGTCTGGCAACAATACAGTTATGGGTACAGAAGGTGTCATGATTTTCCGTATCGGTGACCCAGGTGGTGGTACTCCTGCTGAATGTCTTGAAGCTGCCGGTCGTCAGAAATACAATACAACACAGCCATTGCAAACAGGCCGTTGGTATCATGTAGCATTGACTTACGATCAGCCTTCTGGTAAGACTAACATTTACGTTAATGGTGAAGTTGTAGCTTCTTCAGAATGGGGTATCGAAGGATTCGCTCCAAATGATGATGTTGGTTTCAATATCGGTAAGATTCCTGGATTCCAATGGGGAGAACGTCCATTCAAAGGTTATATGAGTGAAGTTCGTTTGTGGAGTGTAGCTCGTACACGTAACCAGTTGCAGCAGAATATGCTTACTGTAGATCCTAAGTCTGAAGGTCTTGAACTGTATTATAAGTTTAATGGTACAGAAACTCAAGAAAACAGAACTATTAAGGATACAACCGGTAAGATTACTGGTGAAACTGGAGGTATCACAGTTTCTCAATTGGGTAAACCTGTTGAAATCCAATAATATTTCGCCCCTTATATTTAGAATAGTATTTTAAATATAACCATAAAAAAGCCCGAAACTCATTTTGAAGTTTCGGGCTTTTTTATGGTTATATCGCAGCGTTTTTGTTTTTATCATTGCGTTACCCAAATCACAGTTCGTGCCAATCATCGGTGTCTGTGAGGGCATATCATGAAATTTTTTGATAAAGTCGTCTTACTTCGACCGATACGCGTGCTTACTTCGGTCGAAGTAAGCACGTTGACCGACTCGAAGTGAGC
>ENA-OPMN01000153-OPMN01000153.1-human-gut-metagenome-genome-assembly--contig:-NODE-153-length-32238-cov-6.184601_pt1 | contig 32238 bp, 32 predicted proteins | sample MGYA00241524_ERZ501745 | MGnify/ENA primary metagenome ERZ501745 (study PRJEB25962, sample SAMEA2042567) | human gut metagenome | biome: human gut; feature: human-associated habitat; material: faeces...
TTTCACGCTGCATTTATATTGTATAAAACACTCGGTTATCCCGAACTGAGGTAATGGATAAATGGCAATGTAGATGGGATGAGAGTTTAACGAGCTATGCATATGCAGAAGATCTTGATTTTAGCTTTGGTTATTATAAACATGCTCATGCTGAAGGCTTGAAATGCATAATTGACCCTACTGTGAAGGTGAAACATCTTGCAACAAAAGAGTATAGGATACCTAATGCAAAGAGTTTATATATGTACGTCATTAATCGTGCATATTTAAGTCACAAACACGATATGGGAGCTATTGGTCTAATAGCAAGTTTTTGGTGTAATTTTTGGCGTTTAATACATAGTATTGTTAAACGTCAAAACCCAAAAGTTTTGGCTCGAGCTATATGGTGCTCATTTATATATCGCAAGGATATATGTTCAGGTAATCTTGATTATGGAAAATTTATGAAAGAGTAAATATGAAAAAGGTTTTATTTACAATACAATGGTATAAAATTCCTTCTTCTATAGCAGCTTCGGCAAATGCTTTATGCGATGAGTATATTATAGATGAGTTGAAAAAGGATCCTGAAATAGAGATTCATACATTGTCTTATCATATTTCTGGATTTCCACTTGAAGATGTTATTGATGGTGTACATATACATAGATTTAAAAGATCTAAGTTCTGGAATGACTATATGCTTATACGTAATAATCATAAATCTTTAAAGCAGATATGTTATCATTATATACATAGATTTTTTATGAGGTTTAAACAGATTCTTTTTTATAGTAAATTCCCTAATTATGAGCCTATGCAAACAATGAGGTTTGAGAAAGAAGCGTTAAAATTACATAAGAAATATAATTTTGACTTTGTTATATCAGAATTTAATGGTTTTGATTCGGTAACAGCGGGTGCTACAATAAAAAAACGGTATCCATCTGTAAAATTCTTACCAATCTGTTGGGATTCTATAGGTGGAGGAAGATTGGCCAAGTGGATGCCTGCGAGTTATTGTAGAAAATTAAGAATTAAAGCAGAAACTCAAATAATGAATCTTGCTGATGCAGCAATTGTAATGAAATCCAGTGAGAATTTTAATAATTCTAATATTAATAATATTTCTTATCGAGATAAATTTATTTTTTTAGATGTTCCTTATTTTAAAAAATGCGATTATGATATAAATACTGTCCACAATAATGAATCATTGACTTTTTTATATTCTGGAACGATGGGGGATAGGAATCCACGAATATTATTAGAAACGTTAGATAAATTAAAATCACCTATTATTTTTACATTTATATGTCCAATATCATATCATGATGCAATATATAAATTACAAAATCACCTTAACTATGTAACTATAAAATGTTTGCCTTATATGCAGCATGAAGAACTTGTTAAATATCAAGTTAATAATGATGTGTTGGTTAATTTTGGAGTCCTTAATACCAATGCCGTATCTGGTAAAATATTTGATTACATGAGTAGGGGTAAACCTATTATATCAACTATAGCTATTGATGATGAAGCTTGTATACCTTATATGAAAAAATATCCAAAGTCGTTGGTTTTTGATGAAAGGAAGGATTCTTGTACTAATGTAAGAGAATTAAAAAATTTTATTAGCAGAATGAATACAATCGACATTGATTTAAAGGAAATAGAAGATTTGTTTTATAATAATACTCCCACAGCATATATTAATGTCGTGAAAAGTTTACTAAGCTGAAAATGAATATAGTAAGTTCTCTAATATGGAAATTCTTGGAGAGAGGTGGTGTGCAAGTTACACAATTCATAGTTTCCATTATAATTGCAAGATTACTTGTGCCAGCTGATTATGGAGCTGTTGCATTGCTCATGATATTTATATCTATAGCTACTGTTTTTGTACAATCAGGTTTGAATACAGCTCTTGTGCAAAAGAAAGATGCTGATGAAGTTGATATAACATCTGTGTTTTATTACAGTATAGGTCTTTCGGCTATTATATATCTGTGCTTATTCTTGTGTGCAGAGTGTATTGCTGATTTCTATGGTATGCCAGATTTAATAATATTGCTACGAGTCTTGGCTTTGACTTTATTCCCAGGAGCATTGAACTCACTTCAGATTGCAATACTGTCAAAGCGAATGATGTTTAAAAAGCAGTTTTATAGTAGCATGGCGGCTGCTATTGTGTCTGGCGTTATGGGTATATTAATGGCCTATAATGGATATGGTGCATGGGCTCTTGTTGGGCAACAACTGTCCTATCAGATTGTGGTATGCATAGTTTTATTGTTGCTTGTAGATTGGCACCCTAAATTTATATTTTCATTTAATCGGACAAAATCATTACTGTCGTTTGGGGTGAAATTATTGGGAGCACGATTAATAGACACTGTATATCATAATTTGGAGAGTCTGATAATAGGTAAGATGTTTTCGGCTGAGACTTTGGCGTTTTGTAATAAAGGTAAACAGTTTCCGCTTACTCTTATTGACAATATAGATGGTTCAGTACAATCTGTAATGTTGCCAGCATATTCGGCCAAACAAGATGATTTGAGCTCTGTTAAGCAATTGCTAAGAAAGACAATCTCACTGAGTACGTATCTCGTTTTTCCAGCAATGTTTTTATTGGCAGTTTCAGGTGAACCTATTATATATTTATTATTAGGAAGTAAATGGCTTAATAGTGTTCCTTACTTACAACTTTTTTGCATTATGGCTATGCTTTTCCCTTTGCAAACTGCTAATCTACAGGCTATTAATGCATTAGGTCGTAGTGATGTCTATTTGAAGCTTATGACTTTGAAACGCTCTATTGGGCTTGTTTTATTGCTTGTCTCTGTTTTTATATGGTATTCTCCTTTTGCTGTTATTGTGGCTGCTTTAGTTGTAGAGATTTTAGCAATTTTGGTCAATGTTCCTTCTAATTATAAAATTTTAGGATATTCGTTGAAAGAAATGTTATGTGATATAGTTCCCAATCTTTTAATATCAGTAATCATGGGAATTATATGCTATTTTGTTCTGTTTGTCATACATAATATGTTTTTTGCCTTGATGATTCAAATTATTTTAGGCAGCGTATCATTTATACTATTGTCTCTTGTATTTAAAAGTACGAATTTGAAATATATAATAAATTTGATCAAGAAAAATGAATAGTAGGTGCTTTTCTGCGAATCTTTACAAGTTATATGTTTTGTGTCTACCATTTGGGAGATTGTTTAATCTTCCATTCGGTGACTTTTTTAATAAGGTAATAACTCAGTTTAGTACCTTGGTAATGCTTTTGGGATGTATTATATTATTATTAAATAATAAATCATTAATAAATAGTAGAAATAAGCTATTCTTGGGGATGTACTCTTATATGGCTTTATCTTCTATTTTAATGGCTATTATTTTATCATTTATTATAAATAATCAATATGAATCGCCGATGTCTTCTATTGTGGGAGATATTGTTTTGTATTTATTTGTTGTTTTATCTGTGTTTTACAATTGTTATTGCCTTTCTAATTATGTTGCTTTTTCTGCAATTTATAAAGTGTTTAATTGGCAGATTATGGTGCTGTTAATTGTTGGTTACGCTCAGTTCTTGGGTATGCTTGGTCTGTCGGCACCTTATAATATTCTGTCCTCAATATTTTCATTACGTGAATTATCTTGGTTGGAAGATTTAGATCGAGGTGTTACATTTTTTGGTTCTGAACCATCATCTGCTGCTATATTATGTTTTGTTGTGATTCCTTATTTGTATTCGACTATTCAATTGGAAAGAGGTTTTAAAAGATTGAAATACATTGTAGCTTTAATGCTTTTTGCTTTTCTTGTTTTATTCTCAAACAGTTCTCAATTTTTGATATTGTTTATAGGTTCTGCATCTTTATTTATATGGAGTTGTTTTAGACCTATAAAAAAAATGTTCTATTACATAAGTTTTGTAGTAGGATTTTTCTTTGCTTTTGCATATATTTCTGCAGATAATGTAACAATGACAAAAACTACTGATACAAGTAGTTTGGAATATGTTATACTTGGCAAGGTTGTAGACAGAGAAAATATGAGTACTGCAATGCGAGCATCAACGGTTATAAATGACCTTAAAGTCTTTACAGATTATCCTATTACTGGTGTTGGTGATGGTAATCAAGGTTATTTCTATGCGAAAAACCAACCTTATTGGACTTTATCGAGTTTGGAAGTTTCCAATTTAATTATGACACATTCTATTCCAAATGGAGGTGGAAATTTTTTCCCATCATACATTTCTGCTTATGGTATAGTAGGGATAATTGTTTTTATATTGTTTATCACGAAATATAGAAAACTATACATTAATTCATTTTTAAAAAATGACAAACGTATTGATACTATTTTTCAAATAGCTATAATTCTTTTCTTATTTGCAGCATGGCATGTTGTTGGTATAAAGCAATCAGAAACTATCATATTTGTTCTAAGTCTACCTTGTGTAAAGTTGATGACAAATAAAAATAATTATGTGTAAAATCGTTTTCTTTTCAAATTTTATAAATCATCATCAAGCAAACGTTGCTGATGAATTATATAAACTAACCAATTGTAATTATACATTTGTTGAATTATGTCCTATTTATGAATGGCTGCTTAAAGGAGGCTATTCAGATTTATCTTCGCGTCCTTACGTTTTACAGGCATGGAAGAACAAAGAAAATATGGATAGAGCGATGGAGCTTTTGTATAGTGCAGATGTTGCATTGTTTAGTTGCCCTGAATCATGGAAATATGAGGCGTTGCGTGCAAAGACAGGCAAACTTACGTTTGATGTTAGCGAACGCTGGTTGAAGCGAGGATGGTTGAATTTAGCATCACCAAGGTTGTTGAAGTACTTTTGGTATTATTATACTGTGTTAGCTTATAAGAATGTCTATAAACTTTGTTCAAGCGCATTTGCTTGTGGTGACCATTATAAATTGCATAGTTTCAAAAATAAATGTTATAAATGGGGATACTTTACTAAAGTAGATAAATGTAATCCATTTGAAGCATCTTTTAGCGTTTCTACTTCAGAAACCTTACATACAATTATGTGGTGTGCAAGGTTCTTGAAGTGGAAACATCCAGAGTTGCCAATACAGATGGCGGCTCGATTAAAAGAGAAAGGATATAAGTTTATGCTTGACATGTATGGCTCTGGTGAAGAACTTGAGCCAAATAAAGCTCTAGCGAAGTATTTAAACGTTGAAGATGTTGTTAACTTCAAAGGGAATATGCCCAATGATGATATTTTGAAAGCTATGCGAGAGCATGAGTTGTTCCTTTTTACATCTGATAAGAATGAAGGGTGGGGGGCTGTTGCTAATGAGTCAATGAGTAATGGATGTGCAATAGTAGCTTCTGATGCTATTGGTAGTATTCCTTTTCTTGTAAACGATGGAGTTAATGGCTGTGTCTTTGAATCTTGCAAATTGAATTCTCTTTGTGAGAAGGTAGAATGGCTGTTAGACAATCCTGAAAAAAGATTGCAAATCGCTGCAAATGCTTATCAAACAATGCGTGATGTATGGTCTCCTGAAAATGCAGCAAACAATTTTTTGAAATTAGTTAAAATGTTACAAGGCGATAGCAACAGTTTGCCAATTGATGGACCTTGTAGTAAGGCTTATCCAATATGAAAACTAAAGTATTATTGCAAATAAACGTCACTGCGAATTGGGGGAGTACAGGTAAAATTGCAGAGCAGATAGGACAATGTGCTATAGCTCATGGATGGGAATCTTATATTGCCTATGGACGTTGGTATAATCCCTCTCAATCGCACCTTATAAAAATAGGTGATAAATTGAATATGTACCAACATTATGCAGAGCAGAGAATTTTCGATAATGAAGGATTATGTTCTCGCAGAGCGACCAAAGAGTTTATAAAAAGGATAGATGAAATAAAACCTAATGTAATTCAGTTGCACAATATTCATGATCACTATTTGAACTATCGATTGTTATTTGAATATCTCAATAAAACAGACATAAAGGTAGTCTGGACATTTCATGACTGTTGGGCTTTTACTGGTCATTGTTTCCATTTTATAACAAAAGGTTGTGAGCGATGGAAATCAGGGTGTTTTGATTGTCCATTACAACACGAATACCCTAAGACGCTTTTTGATCGTTCCAGAAAGAATTACACGATGAAAAAGAATTTATTCGGAGCAAATAATAATTTGACAATTATAGCTTGCTCAGAATGGATTGCAAACTTTGTACGTCAGTCTTTTCTTAAGGATAAGCCTATTTATGTTATCAATAATGGCATAGACTTGAATGTTTTTAAGGGTTCAGAGAGTTTAGGTACTAATAAAAAATCATTTCATGTCTTAGCTGTATCTAATGTATGGAATAAGGATAAGGGATTTGATGATATTCTAAAGTTGAGAGAGATTCTTTCAAATGAATACGAAATTACTATTGTTGGTGTAGCGAAACAACAACTTAATTCTTTGCCTCAGGGGATTGTTGGTATTGAGAGAACTCAAAATGTGCACGAACTTGTAGCCTTGTATTCTAAAGCTGATGTTTTTATAAATCCCACATATGCAGATAATTTCCCAACAGTAAATCTTGAAGCACTTGCTTGTGGAACTCCTGTAATTACATATCGCACAGGCGGAAGTCCTGAAGCATTAGACGAAAATACGGGTGTTGTTGTAGAACAAGGTGATATAAATGGATTAGCTGTGGCAATACAAAAGATGAAAGAAAATCCTCTTTCTTCAGCTGATTGTCGTAAACGTGCAGAGGATTATTTTGAAAGAGATAAATGTTATGATATGTATATAGACTTGTATGACAGTTTACTAAAATAGTATTTTTTAAGCTATGTTTTTGTAATAGTTCATTTAATAAAGAAAAATCATGATAGCAATAGAACAAGCAAAAAAGTTGTCACATGTTATTGTTAACCATGTTTGTGATTACTTGAGTATTGATGAGGTCTCTATAAGGATTATATTTACTCCAAGAGTAGAACCCATAATGGGATGTCCACAGAATGCAACAGTTTTGAATGATGACACTCTTGTTATTGGAGAGGATTTTCTTTGTTTATGTTGCCAACTAGGATTTACAATGTTACGTAATGAGTTGTATGCACGTGTAAGATTCATTGTAAAAAGGCGAGCCTATGGAGGCAATTTAATTTGGTCTAGAGCCATACATGATGCATTTGCATTTGCTTCTGCTTTATTGCTTCTTGATGGCAATCAACTTCCATGCCCGAAAGGAATAGACGCTAAAGCATTTTTTAATGGTGCTTTAACTATTCTCTCAAATGAATTTGGTTTGGTAGGGGCTATGTTTAAAATGTCAACGACTTCTTATTTAGGTAATTATTTTTACAAGTTGCGATTGTCTAAAAGTTGCAGCAAGGATATATTATCAAAGTATCAATCGTTAGTTCCATTTTGTGCTAAATATCCGAGCGGTAATGAAAAAGGAACTCTTGATAATCCATTTGATAATATCAATGATGCGGTAGCTTATTTGGAAAAAATAGAACGAGAGGCTTATGAGCAAGATGATAGAATGCAAGATATTGCTAATATGCGGTATTTCTATGATACTGATCAGCAGTTCTTCCGTATATTATGGGCTTCTCCATATGTGGCACATCAGAAGAATTCTTATGCTCAAAATTCATTTGTAATGTCGCAAATGGCTCCGCTTAATCCATTTAAGCCAAATGATTTCTTTTTCTGTCTAAAGCCTAATCTTTATAGGCATAAGTTCTTATATCGTGGACAAAGTGATTATTATAAAGATAAGCCGTGTGTCCCTAATATGTTTAGGGATAAGAATCATAATAAGGAAAACTATTTTCTTGATTTCATAATTTTTTCGCAAGAATTAGAGTTGCTTGTAAGGTCACATCCTATTGTGAAATTGTTAGAGGATGGGTTAGAATTGAAACATGATACTTTCAAAATAAGAATGCACTATCCTGGTTTGGCACAACATTACTATAACAAATCTATATTCTTGGATTTTACATCAAACATTGATGTTATGAGTTTTTTTGCAACAACGGATTATGATTACAAAAATGACGAGTATTACCCAAACGAAGACCTTGATAAGATAGGTGTTATTTATTATTATGAATTAAAGTTTCCCGAAGCTTTTCAACAACATAATGGATATGCCATGAAAAATATAGGTAAACAAGTGTTTTTAAGAAGTGGGTTGCAGAGCGGCTTCTTGCTTGAAATGAAGAAAGGTGTGGATTTAAAGAAAGATGTATCAGAAGTTCATGCCGTATATTTTAAGCACGATAAAAAATTATCGAAGGAGATCTTCGAGAAAAGTAATTGTGGCGAGAAATATTTTGCAGAAGATTTATTGCAGCATGCTTGGAAGGATAGATTAAAAAAACGATTTGAAGATAAGGTCGTCTCAAGAGAAACTGTTTTATTGAATGTAAGCAGGAACATAGGAGAGACTGAAGAAAGTATTACTGAGAAACTGGCTACTTTGGGGATAACAGTTGATGACTTTAAGCCTGCTTTTACTGACGAAGAATTGAAGGATTTTTATTTAAACATAGATAAATGGTGGAACGATTTCTGTGAAGATATACACTTCCATGATGCAGAAGATGAAATCTATAGGCAAGAAATGAAAGATTTGATAAACGACCCCAAGTATAAATGGGCTTTTGAATATAAAATAAATTAGAATATGAAGAAAAAGAAAATACTTTTTGTTTGCCAATATTTTTATCCGGAAACATTCCGTGGTAATGATATAGCTTTTCATCTGGCGGAAGAAGGTCACGACGTGCATGTAGTAACTGGTATTCCAAATTATCCTAAAGGGAAGTTTTTCCCAGGTTATGGGTTGTTCAAAAAACGTCATGAAGTGATTAATGGAGTAAGGGTAACACGTCTGCCTCTTGTCCCTCGTGGAGAGGATAATAAAATCATGCTGATGCTGAACTTTTTCAGTTTTTTTATTGTTGGATGGTTTGGGATGCTATTCCATGCGTTATGGCATAAATATGATTTGGTATTCTGCCAACAGCTTTCGCCTGTTATGATGTCGAGTCCTGCAGTGCTTTATAAAAAGATGAGGCATGTACCTCTTTATACTTGGGTGCTCGATCTTTGGCCTGAAAGTTTGACGGCTGCAGGTGGTATCAATAATAAGTATATTCTCGGCTTCTTTAACTTGTTTGTGAAGAGTGAATATAAGAACTCTGATAAGATACTTACTTCTTCGAAGAGTTTTGACCAGAGTATTCTGAAGTATGGTGATTATAAGGACAAGGTCATTTATTATCCACAGTGGAGTGATGGTGCTTCAAACGCATCTGGTTTAAACTTCGCTCTTCCTGAAAAATTACAGGAACTTTCAAGCAATGGTGATTTTATTGTAATGTTTGCAGGTGCCGTAGGTGAAGCTCATGGCATGGAATGTAATATGCAAGCAGCTCTTAAAACTAAGGAGTATAAGAATATTAAGTGGGTGATAGTGGGTGATGGTCGTCGCTTGGATTGGGTTCGCTCTTTTGTGAAAGAGAATGGTATAGAAGAGACTGTAATTACACTTGGTCGTTTCCCATCAGAAACAATGCCTCTTTTCTTTGAAAAGGCAGATGTTATGCTTGTGTCTTTGACGGATTCTCCTTTATTTAATATGTATTCTCCTGCTAAGATAGCATCGTATATGGCGGCTGAACGTCCAATTATAGCTGCGTTGAACGGCGAAGGTGGTGAAGTGATAAAAGCTGCTGAATGCGGATGGAATGTGAAAGCTGGTGATTCTGATGGTTTAGCGAAACTCGTAATTGCTCTTTCTCAAACTGATAAGCAAGAATTGGCTGTTAAGGGACAAAAGGGGAAAGCATATTATGATAAGTTTTTCACCAAAGATGAGTGCTTGAAAAAATTGGATGAGATAATGGGATTATAATTTAGCTTTAATTCTAACTGCTTAGTGCAGCAATTAGAATTAAAACTCTTTCTAATGCCTATGTAAGAAAACCAAGATTTTAAAGAGAGTAATGTATTTATCTGTGAATTGTTATATCTTTGTATATAATAATACTCACTGATTGCAATCGATAATAAAATCACGCTATATGGATAAGTTGAAGGTTGAGAATTTTGGTCCGATAGAAAAGGCTGATGTTACATTTGGCGACCTTACGTTTCTTGTTGGTGCTCAGGCATCGGGAAAAAGTTTGTTTCTTGAATTGTTGAAGCTTTTGGTAGATAAGAATGCCATTGTAGAGACATTGAGAAAATATAACTATATCATTAACAAGAATAATGCGTCTAATTTGTTGGATGCTTTCTTTGGAAATGGTATGGCAGGGGTATGGAGAAAGGATACAAAAATAAATTTTGATGGCGTGGATGCTTCGCTTGTAACTTCGCTTATGAAAAAGAATGTGGAGGGTACTGAAGAGAAGTTGTTCTATATTCCAGCTCAAAGAATTTTCAGTATTTCGGATGGTCGTCCTAAAGCTTTTTCGGAGTTTGATCCGACCACCCCTTATGTGTTGCGTCAGTTTAGTGATATCTTGCGTGTGTTTATGTCGATTGGATTGGGTGGAAATACTACTTTATATCCTATAAAGACTCGTTTGAAGAATTTGCAGAAGAAGTCGTTCGATAATTCTATCTTTCATGGTGGAAAGGTAGTGATGGAGAACGAGAATGGTCAGCGTAAAATGCGTATGCAGGTGGCTGGTATGGATATGCCGTTTATGGCATGGAGTGCAGGTCAAAAGGAGTTTATGCCTTTGCTGATGGGATTTTATTGTGTGTCGGGTCCTCCGATGCATTTACTTAATAAGGATCAGTATCAATATATTGTTATAGAGGAGCCTGAAATGGGACTTCATCCTCAGGCTATCATGTCTGTGCTTCTTGAGATTCTGGAATTGGTGCAGATGGGTAAGAAGGTAGTAGTGTCAACGCATTCTACTGTTCCCTTGGAATTTGTTTGGGCGTTTAATATCTTGAAGCAGTCGGATAAAAAGAACAAGGAGGCGGATTTGCTTAAGTTGTTTGATGAAAATGCTAGGGGTAAAGGTATGCTTGAAGGTATTTTCGATAGAACTATCAAGACCTATGCTTTTGAAAGAATGGAGAATGATAAGGTGAATAGCATTGATATATCATCTCTTGACGCTATGGATGAACAAAGTGTGATTAGTGAATGGGGAGGATTGTCTTCGTTCGCTTCACGAGCTACGGACTTAGTAAGCAAGTACTGCAATGATTAAGAATAAGAAAGCGATAAAAGCTGTAGTGCCTGCTAATGGTTTTAAGGCGGCAGTAGAAGGTACTCCTGACGTAGCCAATGGGTATCGCTCGGGATTGCAGGCTATTGAGAAAGCGGACAAGGATGCTGTGGTGTTAAAGGATAACCGAAAGGTGGATGGTAGTTTGAATATCGACAAGGAAACTAAGCTTTTATATCCCCATGATTCACGATGGGATTATGCAATTGGGTATGACGGTAAAGTGAATTTTGTTGAAGTGCATCCTGCCAATACTTCGAATATATCTGAAATGGCAAAGAAGAAGGAGTGGCTTAAAAATTGGCTAAAATCTAAAGCACCGTTGCTAGATAATTTGCCCGCTGGAAATCCTAAATTCTTATGGGCTGCTACGGAATCTGGTGTGCACATCAGTAATCAGGCTTCGTATAAAAGGAAATTAGCTCAACTGGGTTTTAGTCCTAAAAGACCTGTAATAATAGAGTAACTTTTGGTAAATTATAATTCTCATCGTTATGAGTGACGGTGGATTCTAGTTTCAGCTATGCTACAAGCGCAGCTGAAACTCTTCATGAATTCTATCTAATTGGCACCATGCCAATAATTCAATCTGAATAACATTCTAACAATATGATATGTAGGCATTTGCAGAAAATGTCTACACGATGGCTTATGCCCTGAAGTGAACTGTGGACAAGGGTGCTTGTTCTAACTCTCAATAGAAAATCAATAGCAATTTAATATGACGTATTTAATTATTTTCGTTCTGCTACTCGCGGCGGAACTCGTGTATTTCCGCATTGCGGATAAGTTTAACATTATCGATAAACCTAATGAACGTTCGTCGCACTCTACGATTGTGTTGCGTGGGGGAGGCATCATCTTCTTGATTGGCGCTTGGGTATGGAGTGCGTTTTTCGGATTTGATTATCCGTGGTTCCTGGCGGGACTGACACTGGTAGCTGGGGTGAGTTTCGTAGATGATATCCGTTCGTTGCCCGACTCGGTGAGATTGGTGGCGCAGTTCGCTGCTGCGGCGATGGCGTTCTATCAGCTGGGAATATTGCACTGGTCGATGTGGTGGATAGTGCTGGTGGCGCTGATAGTTTATGTGGGGGCTACTAATGTGATTAACTTCATGGATGGCATCAATGGCATTACGGCGGGGTATTCGTTGGCGGTGTTGTTGCCGCTGATGGCTGTGAACATGGATGGCGGGTATGTGGAGCAGAGCTTGATAATATCTACCGTCTTGGCTTCGTTGGTGTTCTGCGTCTTTAACTTCCGTCCGAAGGGTAAGGCGAAGTGTTTTGCCGGCGACGTGGGTTCTATCGGCATAGCTTTTATTATGCTTTTCTTGTTGGGAAATGTTATTATCAAGACTGAGGATATTACATGGCTGATTTTCTTGCTGGTGTATGGCGTGGACGGTTGCTTGACTATAGTGCATCGTATCATGCTGCACGAGAATCTGGGCGAGGCTCACAGAAAGCACGCTTATCAGCTTATGGTTAATGAATTGAAAATAGGACATGTAAAGGTTACTTTGCTGTATATGGTTATGCAGTTGGCGGTTTCGTTCGGCTTCATATATCTCTGCCCTGACACGGTGTTGTGTCACTGGATGTATCTGATAGGTGCTTTGGCGATATTGGCCGTAGCGTATGTATTGTTTATGAAGAAATATTACCACTTGCACGAGGAGTATTTGGCTTCGTTGGGCAAATAATGAATATCACGGTTATGGAATTGAATAAAGAGTTTTTAGGTAAGTTGTTCGAGCAGGCTATGGCTAATCCTCGCTTGCGTCAGAACTTCGACTTGCGTACTTCGGCCAACGATAATTCGCAGCGTATGCTGAATGCGTTGTTGCCGGGAACGGTGGTGCCTATCCATCGGCATCCCAATAGCACGGAGAATGTGCTGTTGCTGTGCGGTAAGTTGGTAGAGGTGTTCTATGACGAGAACGGTAACGAGAAGGAACGCATCCATCTTGATCCGGCGCTGGGCAATTACGGTTGTGTGGTGCCGCAGGGCGAATGGCACTCGGTAGAGGTGCTGGAACCGTCGGTTATATACGAGGCCAAGGATGGTAAGTATGGTGAAGACGGTAGCGAATCGCTTGGTTGATTATGACTAATATCCGGCTTTACGATTATCAGATAGAAATGAAGGAGCGGATCGAGGCGGCTTTTCGGTCGTGTAGATCCGTAATGGTGCAGATGCCCACGGGTACGGGTAAGACGCATGTGCTGGCCAGCGTGGTTATGGACGAGGTGCAGAGGGCGAAGAATGCGTGCGTATGGATTGTGGCCCATCGGCGTGAATTGGTAGAACAGATTGAAGCATCGCTGGTTTGTCAGTCGGGATTGGCGTGTTCTGAATCTCAATTTTCCTTTATAAAGGTGATGTCGATACAGTGGTTATCAAAGCATCATGGGGAGTTGGACGAGAAGCCTTCGCTGATAGTGATTGACGAGGCGCATCATGCGTTGGCACGGACTTATGCGGAGGTGATGAACGCTTATCCGGAGGCTAAGAAGCTTGGGGTAACGGCTACTCCGTGCCGGTTGAACATGAAGGGTTTTTCTGATTTGTTTGATGTGCTGCTGCAGTCGTGGTCTATCAAGAAATTCATTGCTGACGGACGTTTGTCGCTGTACGATTATATGTCGATAAAGGCGGATAGTGAGGATCAGCGGATGGTGTTCGGACTGACCAAACGTGGGGCCAACGGTGATTTTTCGCTGAAGGAGATGAGCGAGAAGTTGGATGTTCGGCCTAGTATAGAACGTCTGTGCAATACGGTGTTACGGTATGCGCCAGACAAGAAGGGCATAACGTATGCTATAGACGTAAATCATGCTGAGCATATAGCCGAGTATTATAGAGAGCATGGCATTCCTGCGGTGGCGATTAGTTGGAAGATGTCTGCTGATGAACGGAAGCGGATAGTTGAGGAGTTCAAGAGAAGTGGAGACTCGGCAGAGAGAGGTGAAGTGTCGTCAGGAGCTGTAAGGGTCTTGGTTAATGTGGACTTGTTTGGCGAGGGGTTCGACTGTCCCGACGTGGAGTTTATTCAGTTGGCTCGACCTACGCTTTCGCTTTCTAAGTATCTGCAGCAGGTGGGCCGTGGCATGCGTGTGTTCGACGGTAAAAAGTATTGCCTGATATTGGATAATGTGGGTCTGTATCGTTTGTTCGGCTTGCCGTCGGACGATAGGGACTGGCAGGAGATGTTTGACGGACGGCTTGCCGGAAAGGGTAATCTCCTTAAGGCGGAAGAGCAGTATGATGTGGCTTATTCCATCCATGACGGTGTGCAGCGCATCACTGCCGACGAGGATACGGAGCTTATTACCGTAATGACTCATCAGGGTCAGCGTATGGACTTGGAGGCGGCGTATGGTTATGAGGTTACGGAAAGCGAAGATGGGCTTTGTGGTATAGTGGACAAGGCTGGCGCAGAGGTACTGCCTTGCATATATAATAAGGTGGAGTTGAAGGCGTACGGCATAGTGAAGTTGTGTTCCAGAAGGAAGATTGACCGTGAGCGTCCGTGGATGGACTTACGCAATGGGGTGCGCTTTGTGCGTAGACCGAGGATTGAGCGTATCGGTTTCCTGGAGTTCAGCACTACGGATGGCATGAAGCTTTATCCGAGGGTGAAGACTCGCTGGATGGATGATGGGTGCTTTGTGGTGCCCGACGCTTTGGCGCATGGCGTGAATGATGGGCTTCGGTTTAAGTCTTTCTTCATCCAACCATCGGAACCGGAGGTGCTGTACAGACAGAAGGATCAGTTCGACGATGTTGTGCTTTGGGAAAGTGAGACTGCTGTGTTGGCTTGGCGTAAGGGACTTGAACCGTTGTTACACGGCATCAGTCTTGAGGAGTGGGAAGCGAAGAAGGCGGAATACGAGGCTGGGCTGTTGGCGTTCGAAGAGCAGAAGGAGCGGTATATGCGCAACTTTATGTCGGAGATTGGTGGCTTTAGCCTAGGCGATAAGTTGCGAGTTAGCGACTATAGCGAGTTGGGAGATTTGCGTTATGTTCGTACGGAGGATGATTTGTATCAGGTGTTCTATAGAGAGTACTTTATAGATAAGTGGCAGTCGATGGGTACGTACAGAAAGGTGTGCCCCACGGCGTACGATTTACGTGTAGTGCAGAAGTGGGATGGCAAGTATGTGGTACGTACTAAATTGTTCAAGCCCGTAGATAGTCCTGAGTTGCAGTTCGACTATGCGGAGTTGGAGGACAACGGCTTGCTCAGAATTACTGAGGATGGCAGCGATTATTGGGTGTGTCTTGAGAATAGAGTTGCCTTTACGCAGAGACCTGAGATGGTGAAAATAGGGTTCTTAAACTTCATGAAGGTGGGCGATTTGTATTTTCTGCGTGCTTATTATATGGATGCGGCACCCATCAGGAGGGATGAAATTAAGATGGGCAACGGCGTTTGCTTCGTCAGTAACCGGAGAGTATTTATCCGTACACGGAATTCCTTGAAGCGGTTGTTCATTTATCGGCGGTACGTAGACGGCAAGCGGTTTGTACTGAGCGACAGCTTGGAGCCCGACGGAAATGACACCTTTTATGATATGTATTATGATGGGGTGAATCCTCCTGTTATTCAGAATCATCGCGAGCGACTTTAGGGTCGCTTTTTTTGTGCCCTGAAGTCGCTCGCTGATGAGGGTGTATCGAGTTACATATAGAGTAGCTTTGTTACGTCGGCGGGGTTGAGTGCCCACTCGTAGGTGTAGGCTTCATCGGCCTCTCCTGTACTTGCAACTATGGTGAGGTTTTGTGCTTTCGCCTTCATCTCAACCAATTCTCCTACAGATAACTTAGCTTCGAGTTTGTGGAGAAGTGCTTCTACTGATGCACTGTTGGCTCCGCGAAGTGTCTGTGCCGTGAACGGCATCTCCAGCCAGATAATCTCTCGTCGGGCTACATCGAGTACTCCGAAAACAAGTCCCTTGGTGAGGTTGCCCTCGCTGATGCGCACCATGTGCTGAACGCAAGAAGGGTCGTACGCTACGCCTTTTTCTTCGGAAACCGTCATGGGGTAGGCGGAGTTCATCCAACCAACTACAAGGTTGGGCGAGAGCGATCCGCATGAGTAGGCATTGCATGTAAAGGTGACGTACTTAGCCTGCGCTTCTTGTAATTCAGGAATAGATAGTTCCACATATTCGGCTGTGCCTACCATATCGGGAATGGAGCGGATGTCACCAGAGTGTTTCGCTCCTGTGCAGGTGAGGTTGTAGTAAACGCATTCTGCCACTTCATCGTTTGGCAATGAGATACTGCAACTCAAATCCATGTCGAGGTGTTGTGCTGGCAGTCCTTTTCCCCATTGCATGAAGAGTCGCACGGTATCTCCTTCTATCGGGAAGCGAGTTCCCATAAGGGCGCACGATGTATCTTGTATAGTTGTGGCACGGTCGCCCACGCTCACCGGAATATTGTAGAGGGCGTGGTCTATATATACCGTTTTGGTATCGGTTTTCTGAGCTGAGAATCTACGAATCATCGAGTTCTTGTATATATTCATCACATCTGCCACCATCGCCTTACGTGTGTCATCGTTGTAGAGGGCGAGTAGCTTGTTGGCTTCTATTTTATGAGTCACGCCGGTAATGGGACGTGCAAGTCGGGTTTCTTTAGGGTCGAAGTAAGACTCTGCCGCATTGCCTAACGACAGAAGCAAGCGTGCAGGGAGTCGGTCGGCTATCTCGTTGAATGCGGTGAGCACCTTATCGCTACCAAATCTCAGCATAGACGCGAAGAGGCAACGGGCGAATAATCCCGGACGTTCTTTCAGCAGCGAAAGAGTCTTGTCGGCATCGTTTTGCAATCGGGCTTTGTCTACACGGCCCTGCCAGGTGGAATAGTCTTGTCTGTAGAAAACATCGAGTATTTCCGCCAAGTGTTCCATACCATTTTTATGAGAGTATTCGGCAAGGCGAAGCGCACGAATCATTCTTACCCACATGCCTCGTTTGGGGTTCATGTTTTCTGCCGCTTGTTCCGCAGAGAGCTGCGTAGCGTTGAGCCATTTCGCCGCACGGAGACAAGCCTTGCGGTCGTATTTCAACATCAGTTTCTTCTTCATCTCTTGTGCGGCATATTCGCTTCTGTCCAGAGGTCCCCACATGTGTCTGTACATCTTTCCGGCATGAGCCACTAAAGTCTTCGGCTCTATAATCTGCACATATCCAGTCTTTTCGTACCACAGATAACGCAGCACATCGGCTGGAGTCTTTAGCAGTTCAGAGGCTTCATCGGCTTTGCCTTGTTCGCTGAGGAACTTAACTACAAGCATGGCGGTCTCCTTAATCGTGATGGTAACATCGTCTGGGAGTTGATATTCGCGAAGCAACTGTTCCAGCGTATCTTTTTGCGTAGCGTCGAGGGGAGTAGCTGACGTGAGGAGCGAGGTAAAGACGTTCTTCATATCTCTATCCGTAAAGAGTCTAAGCTCTTTCAGTTTGCTGCCATGACCTTTATATACAAAATCGGCGGTCTTGAACGGAGTGCCGCAGTACGGGCAACCGTTGTATCGCTCTATGGGGAACGTGCCATCCGGAATGAAATGTCCGCACGGCAAGGTAGCTCCTTTGAGTCCCGCCTTTTCGCCGCCCATTATATTGGCTACCCACGTAATAAGGTGGTCTACGTATGATTCGCCCGTAGGCACATTCCATCCTTTTACCAGCGCCGCCCAGTTCAGGTTTATGCCCATCACTTCTTCTATGCAGCGTGTAATCTCGGCAAGGGTATCGGCAGAAACGGCGTTGAGCGCATGTAGCAGTTCCTCGCTTACGCAGAAACCGTTTTCTTTAAGGCGTGCCACGAATGCCATTACCGGAACTGTAGTTGCTGAAGTGTTGTTGATGTCTTCACGACTGATGTCGAGGTACAACGCACGGTAACGCAAAGCGATTTTTGTGAGAATATTGTTCATCATAATAAATGGTAGAAAGAGTAATATTAAAAAAAGAGAGGTAATTGATACAGCTGTTTACCTTCGCGCAATGCGCAAATATGATTTAGAAGTAAGCTGTTCTTGACCTCTCTTTGTATCTTGAGTGCAAAGCTACGGATGCACTGTGTAGTCTTTCTGCGTAAAAGTAAGGAATTATCTGGAATCTGTGAAGAAAATGCGATTTTTATTTAATGTTTGTTCTGCGTTTCTATCCATGCCATCAGTACGGCTACGGCATATTGCTGTTCTTCCTTGGTGAGTTCTCGTCCGGTGGGGATGTGATGCCATTTGTAGAAGCATCCTCGGCAACAGCAGCCGGTGGCGTGCTGGGCAAGGAACACTGGATGGCCTCGCATTGGTGTCTGCTTGCCGTCGTTCGGAATAACGGCTGGAGCCAGTCGTTTGGCGATGAAGTCTTCCGCGTGTCGGCGGATGGTGGGCAAACCTTTCTGGAAGATGTACTCTTTGTCTTTCTTTGTCAGATGAAATCGACTGCGGAAGTCGGACTTGGCTAGCCTTGCGAACAGGTCCGTCAAGTCATACTTTTGGCAGACAGGAGATTCGAGTTCCTTTTCGTTATCTTCCGCTTCTTGGAATAAGTTTAGTTGTATGTATTTCTGTTGTGTGGCCATAATTATAATATATTATTGCTCATTTTCGTCTTGCTCATTGCGTCATTTAGATTACAGTTCTTGGCAATCAATCAGTGTCTGTGGGGCATGTCGTGAAATTCTTTAACAAAGTTGTAACTCTATATAATACGGATTGGAATAATCATGCTAGTTTGCTAGTTATTACCTACACAAACAATTCGTTCTGCTTCCTGTCGCTGCATAGCGGTTTGAGTAGTTCCGCCAGCATGTTGAGTCGTTCGCCTATGCCTCTTGCATGAACGGGACAAACCGAAACGCATCGCATGCAGCCTATGCAAAGCTCGTTGTTGTTTCCTTTAGGGTTATCAAGAGCGATGGCTCCTGTAGGACACTGACTTGCGCAGGTTCCGCAATCCGTGCAATTATCGTTAGCGGTAGGGAATGGACCTGTGCAACCTTGCTTATAAGGGCGGTTGCCTGGCAGTGCGAGAGGGGCGAAAGGCTTGTTTTCCTTTATTTTTTCAAGAATGGCTACGCTGAATGCCGCTAATTCCTTGGCATCGATATCATCGGGTCTGCCTGTGGCGTACATACGGCATACGCTATGTTCTGCAATGGCAGCTATAGCCGCTATTACTTGGAAGCCCATCTCTGTTGCCGTATCTTGCATCTCTACCAAAGCATCCTCGTATGCTCTGTTGCCATAAACGGCGATAATCACACATTTGGCTCCGTTGCTGATGACATTTTTCAATCGTTCTGTTGCCAATGCCGGCACACGTCCTGCATATACAGGCATTGAAATCACCACCAAGTCATCTGCTGCGATATTTGGATAATTCAGATTCTCTTCTTGTGTGCAAAGCTCAGTAATGGTACTCTCTGCATCGAAACCCTTGCAAAGGAATTCACTTGCACGGCGCGTCCCTCCGGTGGGGCTGAATGTTATTTGGTGTATAGTCATATTGAATTAGGTGTAAGAATCATTGTCCCCATCAAAGCATTAATGTTCTGATGGGGACAACTGTTACATAGGCATAATCTTTTGTTGTACTGATTATTTATTGATATAATCCAGTATCTGTTCTGCGTGAATCTTGGTCTTGATTTCTTTTGGAGTGAAAATCTTCTCGATGATTCCATCTTCGTTCACTAGATAAGTGGTGCGAAGAATGCCGATGGTTTTGCGTCCGCAAGCTACTTTCTCTCCCCAGCAACCGAGTTCCTGTAGAAGGGTAGTCTCTGTATCTGCAATAAGGGGGAACTGCAAACCCTGAGCGTCTGCGAATTTTTTCTGAAGAGCCTGCTTATCCTTGCTCACACCGATAATGTCGTAACCGGCAGCGGCAAGTTCTTCCTTATGAGCCTGTAGCGAACAAGCTTCGGCAGTACATCCGCTAGTGTTAGCTTTGGGGTAACTGTAAAGTACAATCTTGCGGCCACGATAGTCGCTTGCCTTAATCTCACGTCCGTCTTGGTCGATGCCAAGAACTTCTGGTATTTTATCTCCGATAGTCATGGTTTTTGTTTTTAAAATTATCGTTCTATTGAATTAAAACATAAAAGTGCCACAAATATTTTAAATTGCGGCACTTTTACCCGGAAAATCTTCAGAAAACTTTCCTTTTTTGGATGAATCGTTGTTTTTTGTGTGTTTGTCTCGCTTTTAAGCGTCTTAATATCGATAGTAGTAGAGGCACTTATCTTGTGAAGGAAATGGGTTGTCCTACGCAACCATTAGGCGCCTGCACATGAATCAGTGCTCCGATGGTAGGAGCAATGTCGGTCATGAACGTCCGCTTGGTTGTAGCGCCATGCTTTATGCCCCATCCCATAAATACCAAAGGAATGTGCGTGTCGTATAGATTCCATGCACCATGGTCGGTACCCTTCATTCCGTGTGTGTAGAAGTTGGGCTTCAGCACAATCTGTATGTCTCCGCTGCGTTCACGGTTGTAACCATTTACGATGCGATATTTTACTTCTTCGGGGATGCTCTCAGTCATTGTCTTTTCCATATCGCACGCATACAGTACACATGAGTCTTCCTTCAGAAAATCTACGACTGTCTGCTTTATTTTAGCGAAGTCCAAATGCTGATTCTTGATCACCTCGCGGTTGAAGAATACCTGATAATTCATCACGGTTTTTACTAAATCGCCTGTGTTAGGATACTCCTTAGCTAGTACTTCGTTCAGCTTCTTAGCTGCGACACCATCGTCCCAGTTGCCAGCAGGAATACGACGGTCTTACAGAAAACGGGCATTATTCATTGCTCCATGATCGGCACAGAGAAATACCAGATAATTGCCTTTGCCAACCTTTGCATCGAGATAGATGCAACATCGAAGCATGTTTAATTATCAGCGTTTTAGCATTTTAATCGGTACAAATAGATTTTCGACAAAGAATTCATTTTCTATGTACAAGTGTAAACCTTTGTTTTTCAGTCTTTTGTTGATTTTATTTGTACCGCCTTTCTTCATTCAAATTTTGTATATCAAAAATCAAGTATAAAACTTTGATTCTTTGATAGTTTTATCCCATGCGCTACATGATGATGGTACAACAAAGATAGGTCTTTTTTGTGAATTTCTCAATGTATTAATGTGGAAAATAATAATATATTTAAGTAATACTTGTGGTGTAATCCGGAGATTATTTATGTTTTTGATTATGCAACAAAATCAAAAAAAGTAAGACGATATTATATCATTATCATTTGGAACTTAATTTTTTTCTATGTTGTTTCCAGTTTAGGATACTTTGTCGTATGTTTGTTTTCCATGTGATAAAACATATAATATGACAGATAGCATAGAAAATATAGGTTTGATGATTCGGAATGAACGTCTTCGCAAGGGACTTACTCAAGAAGAACTGGGTAAACGTATAGGAATTGGAAAAGCTCAGATTTCAAAAATTGAGAGTGGAAAAGGACTTACAATAAAGACAATAACAAAAGTTCTTGATGCTCTTGGTATGTCTGCTTCTGTTATCTTACAGAATACGCAGGTGATTGATAAAAATGTGATTGTATATATCGTTGCCGTTATCAATGAATTTGCCAAGACTTATCATATTTCTGTTCGTGAAGCAAATAATTATTTAATACGTTTTAATGGTATTGACTTCCTTACGGAACATTATGAAGCAGAACATCTGCTTTCATTGGATGATGCCATTCAGGATCTTACTCAAGTTTGTTTAAATAATGGAGGTGGCATTCAATGAAATTATATCATGGTTCTGACGTTGGATGTAGCAAGCGGTAGGATATTGAAAATAGATAAAGTACTGGTATTTTAATGTGTGACTTTTCATTTTTATATATAAGAATTTATTGATTCTCAATAATATTCGTAACTTTGCAATATAATTTATATATAACTACGATGCAACATAATAGAATGAACATACCTGCAAATATATTATATCGAAGCACAAAATGCTTTGAGCGTGTGTCGTATGTTCATGCATCAAGCATTGAATCATTGAATAAATACAAATACACTTTCCAACGATCTTTATGTATATTATTGAGGGTACAATGATGCTGATAACCCTCTGATAATGATAACAGAAAGCCGCCGGAAAGTCCTGATTAAAACTTTTCGACGGCTTTTTCTTTATGCCTTTTGGTGACATCCGCTTGATGCGTCCTTCTCCGTCAATTCCGTCCATGGGCAAAATACAATGTATTATTAACCGCGCAGTGATGCGCATAAATGAACAAAATTATGAATTATAAATTTGATGGAAGCAGGGTGTTCTTTACATCCGACACGCACTTTAACCATACCAATATCATCCGGTTCTGCAACAGGCCCTTCAAAGATGTAGCCCACATGAATGAAACGATAATAGCCAACTGGAACAGCGTGGTTGGCCCTGATGATATAATATTTCATTTGGGAGACTTTTGTTTGGGAGGTTCTGCCGAATGGATAAATGTACTAAACAGGTTGAATGGGAAAATATATCTTATAGCCGGCAATCACGATATAAAGAATCTCAGGCAGAATTATACGAAGTACTTTGAACAGATAACGATGCAGATGCATATTGAAGTTGATAAACAGAAAATTTATCTGAATCATTGTCCCTTCCTTTGTTATGGAGGAGCTTACAGTGATACATGGCAGCTTTTCGGGCATGTACATACCAGCAGGCATAACACCGGCAAGGATGTTCCGCGGTTGAAAATGCTTTTCCCGACTCAGTATGATGTAGGTGTAGATAATAATAATTTCACACCGGTATCATTTGCACAGGTAAAGATGATAATAGAAAAACAGATAGAACAATCAAAGGAAGGAGAATGATAAAGTGAGAATACAATATATGAGTGATTTGCATCTCGAATTTCAGGAGAATAGCAGATATCTGAGATATAATGAATTGTCTGTAACAGGTGATGTACTGGTGCTGGCAGGAGATATTTTCTACCTCAAGGATAAGACTGCTCCAGTTATGAATTTCTGGAAGTGGGCATCCAAAAATTACCGTCAGGTATTGATTATTCCTGGTAATCATGAATACTATAACTATTCGGATGTGATGGAACGCGGTTTTCAATGGAAGTGGATGTTGCGGGAGAATGTGGGTTACTATCAGAATCAGGTTGTCCGCATCGATGATACAGACTTTGTACTGAGTACACTCTGGTCGCATATCAATCCGAATGATGAGTATTTTGTATGGAAAGGTATGAACGACTTCCGACAGATTAAGTTTGGAGGGAAGCTGCTGCAGGTGGAGGAGTTCAACCGGATGCACGAGATCAGTATTGACTTTATTCGGAAAAACATCGAAGAGAGCACAGCAAACCATATTGTGGTGGTCACACATCATTTGCCTACACTCCAAGTAGTAGCAGCGCACCATAGAGGATCTGTTCTGAACAGTGCATTTGCAAGTGAGTATGATAATTTAATCGCCAATAGTAGGATTGATGCATGGATATATGGACATTCGCATACCAATATTGATACGGAAATAGGAGGGACCAGGGTAATCTCTAACCAAATGGGATATATTTTTGCAAATGAGCATCTGATGAATGGATTTGAATCGGGCAAGTTTATTGAAATTAAATGAGTACAGCGATGAATGAAAGAGAAATCATAGATAGAAAATACCTTTGCGATTTAGCTAAGGAAGTTGGTCTGACTACATTAGATCTGGAAGCATTAGGCGAAAATCATCATTGGGAAATTGTTGTGGAAGGAAATTTACTGGAAAGGATGATTGAGATTCAGCGTCAGTTTGAGCGTCTTGCCGTGATTAGCGATGAAGAGTGTCGTGGGTTTTATATAGAGGTGCCTCGGCCAACACCAGAAGATTGGGGTAATGCAGAGGAACTGATTGCTTCGGGAGAATACAGCAGCATGGATGCATATCTGTCGGACTGGCTTGCGTTCAATCCGATGGAAACGCGCTGGTTCTATGTAACCTCAAGAAAACACGGGAATAACCGGTCGATTCATGTTACCGACCGGAAATTTACCCACTTTGTTATTTCTAACCGCTCCTCGTATAATGAAAAGGAGTTCGATGATGTTTGTTGCAAGGAGAACCTTACACGTTTTTTCGACTTTTTGAATCTTATGATTGGTGTTATTATAGCAGATTCCGACGGGTTTAATGAGTATGTAGCAAACAATCTGCCATACCAACAACGTACAGGTAGGATTTCCAGAAAGAACCTGGTTCGCATAGTTCCGAGTCTTAGGATTGATGTAGAGGACCGTGAAATGACAGTTAAGGCTTTAGAGGACTCAATACAAGGGTGTTCTTTGTCTCCTATAGAGACTATGACCATACGAAAGTATTGTAAATTTTATCGTATTGCTAACGAAGCTTATAAGGCTTATCATAAGAAACGGGATATCGGTGGACGTATCAATAAGGATTCAAAAAGAGATCTCCAAAAAATCTCGGATGTGGCTTACTACAAGTATATGAAGTATGTGGATGTGGAGAGCCTTTATAACGTCGACAGCCAGGAGGATTTCATACGGTTTGCAACGGATCATTACGGTGAACTTGGGCTTTCACGTTTGAATATCTTAGCTTCAAATGTTCAACATCAGGGATGGAAGATTGTTGTTTCTAACAGTTATTCATCCAATGTCGGATTGGCTATGGAGGTGGCTGTCTCCCTGTATAAGGCTGATGCTCCATTACATATTTACGATGCTGAGAAACTTCTGAGTATTCTGAAGGAAGAGGATTTTGTCCGACTGGTTCCTGATTCATACCATAACTATATGGGATATCAGGAAGAAGGTACCGTCTATGAGCTTCCTTGGGAGTATGAATGTTCTGACGAGAAGAATTCTTTTCTTACTCTGGAGCAATATCATGATATTATTTCTCATACCGAATGGGAGCCTGAGAAGCGTGTAGAGCTTATTTCTTAATGGAGCGTCGTAGTTAAAAGATGGCTTATCTCCATGTTTATGCGTGGTTGATAAGCCATTTTTTTGCAATCAAAATTTCAAGAGAGAAATAGCGAAATTGGACATATAACAAATACAAAATATAGGATTTACAATTAATCACTATGATTTGACGATAAGTTTTCTAAGAAAAATTAGTTTTATTCTCAGAAATTACATAGTTTTGTATTTATAATCTTCATAATAGTGAAGATTAATGCTTAAAAATATATGTAACTATCATTATAATGATATATAAATACGGTTTATATGGTAGATTTCTATGAATACTCCACGCCTGAGCTTGTGAGGCTATTAGGTAACAGATTTAAAGAATATAGAATTCGTTGCAATCTCACTCAGAAAGATGTTTCTGAGCAATCCGGTATTGGACTTACAACCATCCACAAATTCGAGAATGGTACAGCTGGCAATATTTCATTGTCAACATTTATTGTGTTGCTGAAAGTGGTCGGACAGATTAATACTATAGATAATCTTCTCCCAGAATTGCCTGAATCTCCTTACCTGATGCGTAAGGATGATAAAAAAGTACAGCGTGTCAGACACTCTAAATAGTATAAATTATGGTACAGTCGTTAAAAGTAATCCTTTGGGGTGAGGAAATTGGTAGATTGGCATGGGATGCCAGACGCAGGTTATCCTATTTTATGTATAATCCGGCCTTCTTGAAGAAAGGTCTTAACATTTCTCCATTAGCTGCACCAGTTGATGGAGCGAGAGGACTTACACCTGTATGGGGAGAAGAGGCCAAGATTTATCAAAAATTACCGGCTTTTTTAGCAGATTCATTGCCTGACTCATGGGGTAATCAACTTTTTGAATTATGGCGCCAACAGAATCACTTGTCAAACGCAGATATTACTCCTCTTGACAAACTCTCATTTATAGGAAAGCGTGGAATGGGAGCTTTGGAATTTTTTCCTGAGGTTTCAAGAGAGCGTAAGGCTGAAAAAATAGATATCAAATCATTGGCAAATTTAGCAGAACGTATATTCTCAGAAAGAGAAAATGCCAGAATCCTACCCGAAGAGTCGGTAACGATGCAATCATTACTTACGGTTGGTACTTCAGCCGGTGGTCGTCAACCTAAAGCCATTGTTGCCATTAATCGAAAGAATGGTGAGATTCGTAGCGGGCAGATTTCCGGATTAGAGGAATTTGATTACTATCTGGTCAAATTTGGGAATTCGAAATACAGCTCGGCAGAATTGGAAATGTCTTACTATGAACTTGCTACAATGGCAGGGATAAATATGATGCCTTCAAAACTCTATCAGGTGGACGGAAATAATCATTTCATGACAAAACGCTTTGACCGTAATAGTGGAAAAAAGATTCATACACAAACTTTGGCCGCAATTAGCCCCGATGCGGACAGTTACGAACAATTGATTACAGTATGCCGGAAGCTCCATCTGCCGGAAACAGACTGTTATGAGGTATTCCGCAGGATGGTCTTTAATGTATTGGCAAACAATACAGATGATCACAATAAGAATTTTTCATTCGTTATGAGTGAGGACGGTACCTGGCGTCTGTCTCCTGCATACGATGTAACTTATATATTTGACAATGGAGGATTCTTGCCAAATGAAGATCATTGCATGTATATTAGGGCTAAACTTAGGGATATAACACGGGATGATGTTATTCAATTTGCTAAAGATAATGGAATACGTAGGCCTGATGCAATCATACGTGATATAGTTAATGCCATAAAACAATTTCGGATGGTTGCCACTAAATATGGTGTTGCTGAACAGTGGATAGGACGTGTTGAAAATACTATAGTAGACCGTCTGAAATCATGGGGAGAGTTAGAGGAAATGGCTCCTGAAATATGCGAATTGATTATAAACGGACATATTGTAAAGAATATCCGTATGGAGCAGGCGTACAAGGGAAATTTCCATTTGCTTGCTGAAATAGACGGTCATGAACGTAAGTTTATTATTGGTAAGAATAAAGAAGAGTTTTCACTTATTGAATCAATAGGCATAGCAAACCTGTCATCTGATCAGCTCAAGGACATGGTTGCAAAGTATTTTATTCACTAGAAAGTGTAATCGCCGACTTCGATAGACAGGTCTTTTTCCATCATGGGATTCAAATGATTAATGGTTTTTGCATTTAAGATATATAATGGAAAGCATTCCAAGCAATATCACATATAAGTATTCTGCTGTCCAATATACAGACAGGGAGGAGCTTAAATTGCTTATCGTCCATAAATAAATCTGGTAGGCTATAATGGTTACAGTCTGAAAAATGAAGGTTGTACGTGTGGCACCTGTCCCTGTGACAGCATTCATATATACATAACCAGGTAAGGCAAAGGCATAATTCAACAACGCTACTGTAAATGGCAGCTGTGCTATTTGCATTAGGCCCTCATTATCCGAGTAAATATTAAAAAGTGGATTGAAACAGATTATAGAAAGAATAATAAGTGGGAATCCCACGGCATATCCCAAACGGATAACCCGGTTACATAACGGGAAAATCTGATTCTTTTGTCCTGCTCCCAACAGATTACTTACCAATGAGCCGGTAGTTGCTGCCAATGAATTGACAATAACAAAAAACAAGGTAGATATGCTACGTATTACATTTGTCGCTGCCAGTTCCAATTCGCCTAAATGCTCAATGGCTACGAAGAAGGCAAACCATGAGGCCACACCAATAAACGGATTGAACATGCTCCAGATAGATACACGGCAGACATGATGGAATATGTTTTTATTAAACTGCCAGTTCAGACCATAAACCTTTCTGTCCATTTTTCGTAAAACATGGATAGACAATATTATCAATGAGCATAATTCAGCAAAAGATGACGCTATTGCAGCACCTGCTATTCCCATATCGAAATAAAATATGAAAAGCCAATTACAAGGTATATTCACCAATACAGCAGTGAAGGCAGCTTTGTTCAAGGGCTTTGTAAGTGTGATACCGACCAGGAAAGACCGCAACGCAAGAAATGGGAAAGAAAACATTAATCCCCAAATGCGCCAGTCCAGATAGTCAATAACAGCAGAATAGACTTTCTCAGATGCAATCAGATTGCTCAGAATCATGGGAGATAATATTTTCGAAATAGTGCACAGTAGAACTGCTAAACCAGACAGAAAAAACAATCCCTGAAAGAATGTTCTACCTGTTTCTGAATATTGTTGCTCGCCATTACGCCGTGCAATGACAACCTGTAAACCTATACTGAATCCGAAACCGAGCATATAAATGGCGAGATACCAGATCCCAGCGAGTGCGGATGCTCCTAATTCTATTTCACCAACATGACCTAAGAAGATAGCATCAGTTATATTAATAAGTTGTTCGATAAGGATGCTCATCATAACCGGAAAGTTGATGAGCCATATGTTTTTATATGTATAATTCATTGTTCAACATGATAAAATACAACAAGTCCTGTCAACTGGTGACATAACTTATTTGTAAAGTAATTATTTGATATAATGGCAAAATAAAGAAGTACAGACCTGTATTATAAGCCTGTATATTAATAGCTTGAATTGAAAATGCTATTTATTATGCGCAGCTATATGCACAATTGCCATTTCATAGGTTGAACAATCTTTGTTTTTAATATCCTAGGTACAAAGGTAATAAAAATAGAAATAGGTTAATGCTTTCCTGTATTTTTATAATCTTTCGTTGTCATTCCATTCTCCGTAAAGAAGTCCTTTTCGGGTATTTTCTATGAATTTGTTCAGGCGACTTTCAAAAAGTTCAGGCTGATTCTTTTTAATTTGGATAGTATCAATTCTGATTCGTTTATATAAATCAGGGAATTGGCAGAAGTTGTTCCACACTACTGGGTCAGATTGTAGTCTGTGTAATATATCTTTGTCTATGATAAAACCATTAGGTGACATATCAGGTAGAACGGCTCTTCCTGCATCTGTCATCAGTCCTAATCGTTCCATTCTGCGGCATCTTTCTTTATTGAGCTCGGACCAATTGCTTTTTGGCTTTCGTGGACAAAGTTTCTGGACTGTTACATCATCTGCTATTTTTTTAGTAGTACTGTCTATCCAACCGAAGCATAGGGCTTCTTCTACAGCATCGATATACCAGAAAGTATTGTTATCCGTAGGTCTACCACGTTTTACCACTACCCAGCATTCTTTCTCAGTTTTGTGGTTCTGTATTAACCATTCACGCAGCTCGGTTCTTGATTTGACATCCAATAAATTATGAATTTCCATTGTCGGCCATTTTTGATTTGCATTTTGTAATTTTGTCCTTTCAGTAGAAGGTTATTGTTATAAATATTTTACTTTTTTCATAATGAATGCAAGACATAAAGAATGCTATGTCTATTCTTAATAATATGAATTTATATTACAACTTTTCGTGCGCAAATTCTCCATTAATCCAAAATGTAGCCTCTTTCCCTATGAAATGTAAAAGTACAAAATTAGGATCTGTATAACTTATCGCGAATGGAATCGTCGTTTCCGTAAATTTAATATTGGATTAAATTTTACAGGAACTGATGATGGTAAATGGATAAATCCTAATAATAAATCTGCAAAGGAAGATGATGCTATAAAGAGGTTGTTACAAGATACTCTTGACAATAGTATGTTAATCTTTGGATGCTATCCTAAATGGATAGAACGAAAATTAACTACTCAATCTCCAACTCAACATCATGAACATATAGAACGAAGTCTTGATTACATAGATATTCTTAATAGTGATAAATCTTATCAGATTACAGCCCCTGCTCAATTTGGACTAACATGTTATGCACATTATTTATCATTGAAGGCGTGGGAGCAATTGAATCAATATTGGATATATGTAAATGCTAAAGATTGGACTCTTCCTAAAGTAGAAATAGAAATTGAAAAAGCACATCGCTATCTTGGTATATCTATAGCTGATTCATCATGTATTATTGTTGATAATTGGCGTAATAATTATCGTGATTTGGAAAAAATTACAAGTAAGTTAAAAAGGATTTTAGAAGGTAAAAGACTTATTTTGTTAACACATAGTTCTGATCCTGTTAGCATGGATCTAGATACAAACGAAAATCATGAAGGATTTATTACATTATTTTTACGTGAAATAGATCGAAAAGATTTGAGAGTAATAGTCAACAGCATTGACGAACAACATGATATTGCAGGTGAAGATGAGGTTGTTGAGCGTCTTAATCAAGATATAATAGCGTTAAATACACATCGTATTCCTTATACGTCTGTACAATTTATGAAAGCATACACTAAGAATTTTGATAGGCGTCCTGTTAATCGTACAAAGGTTTTGGATTATGTATTAAGAGCAATATTTGAAAGTCCTGAAAATCTTTTTTATGGAGATAATGTTGATGAAGGTAATTGTAAATTTATCATGGGATACTTCTGCCAAAATTTGATTGAAGGAGAAAAGCTTTATTTTACTGAAGTTGATTTCTATAATATTTGTAAGCCTTTTGCTGAAAAACATTATAACTCGACAAATCTTACAGATTTACTGCAAATATTGAAGAATAATCAAATATTGGAACCTTATGGTAATTCACTTCAATTTCGTCAATTATATTGGGTTAGTTATTTTGTTGCTTTACGCATGAAAGATGATGAGAATTTTGCGTTAGAAATGTTTGAAAAAAAGAATGCAGTGTTTAACGTTGATTTGATGGATTTTTATTCAGGAATTGATGGAAGAAGTTTTGATGCAGCTACCAATATAACAAGTAAACTTAAATCTTTAAGTGACTCTGTATATACAATGATTGGCATTGACGGGGAATTTAACCCTTTTAAGAATATTAAATGGAGACAAAATGAGAGCAAAGAAGGAATTACACAACAACAATTAGAAGAGAGCATTCGCAATTCTCGTATGCCTGATGATATTAAAGAAGTTGTAGCAGATAAAAACTTTGATAGTGTAAGACCGTATACTCAACAAATATTTAATTTCTTAGAGACTTATGAGGTTAGAAATCTCATGCAATTACTTTCTTCAGCATCTAGAGTTTTAAGAAATAGTGAATTCATAAAACCAGAAGCTAAAGAAAAGTTGATAATGGAGATATTTAATGGATGGGAAGTATTAATGAGGGTGTTATTTTATATATCTCCTTTGATGGCAAAAAATGGTTTTGGAGGACTTGGAGGTGCACGGTTTAAATTATCAGATGATTTTCCAAAAGAATATGCAGAATGTCTTAAACAAATAATAGTTTCTATGCCTTATAATATTATCTTATGGTATAAGAATGATTTTTATTCAGATAAGCTTACATTATTATTGCAAAAATATTTGTCTGGTCACAAGAATGATATTATCAGACATCTCATTGCGTTAATAATATGTAATGCTCGTCCGAGAGACTTTCAAAATATTATATCCCATTATATTTCTACAATTTCTAAGAATTCTTTTTTTCTTGGCGATCTTTCTACATCATTAAAAACGAATTATAGTTATGATTTTATGACAAAGTATGAATTACAGCAAACAGAAAATCTTATTAAAGCATGTTATATGAAACACCATACAGGATCAAAAGAACCAGGAATAGATATAATAGCTAAATTTGAATCATTAAAAGGAAAATTGCCAGAAAGAAAATTTGTTGATGAATAATCAAAACTTTTTTGGCCTGTTTAATATGTAAAAAAATAGTATTTATTCTTATTATAAGAGGTCGACCCAAAAAGAGTTTTTTGAGGTCGGTCTCTTAATCTTTATCCTAAAAGAACCGAGGACTATAATATATAAGAAGATGCTGAACCTATAGAACATATTGAATGGCTTTATTACTTCAAGGAAATCTTATTCGCCGTCTCTCGTTTCTTGGAATTAACCAAATCAGCATAGATTTGTGTCGTGGTGACATTCTTATGCGTCAGCATCTTCGATACTGTGTAAATGT